>Ga0209382_10001567_pt1 | contig 35491 bp, 24 predicted proteins | sample SoiMetdeltSBSDD5_FD_187599 | JGI IMG/M metagenome (GOLD analysis project Ga0209382, IMG submission 187599) | Bulk soil microbial communities from a Populus tree surrounding site in Tennessee, USA - Soil MetaG P. deltoides SBSDD5 (SPAdes) (version 2) | ecosystem: Environmental > Terrestrial >... | reverse complement strand
ACAGCGGCACCGAGCGGCTTTACGGGATTGACGCCGACTTCGCGTCGGGTCGTCGCTTTAGCGACCTCGTGTCCTGCTACCCTTCCCCCCCGCAGTGCGCGAAGGAATCCGTACGCGCGCTGGAAGCCATCGGCCTGGTCAACGGCCGGGCGATGCACGTGATCCGGGCCAATCGCCACAGCATCCCGGTGAGCGTGTCGTTGGTCCCCGGCGGGGGTACCCGGCCAACGGAATGCTTGGTCGTGGTCCGGGATGAAACCCCGCACCTCCTGCTGACCAAGTCGCTCCAGGAACGACTGGATTTCGAAATGCTCCTCTCGGAGATGTCCGCGCGGTTCAGCGGGCTGCTCGAGGAGCAGGTGGACGGCGAGATCCACCTGTGGCTCCGGCGCCTCACGGAAATGCTCGGCGTCGACCGCGGCTCCTTTTCGGAACTCACGCCCGGGGGCGGCCTCGCCGTCACTCACTCGTACGCCGTGCCGGGCGTAGAACGATACCCCCCCGGCCCCGTCAGCAAGGCGCTCCCCTGGGTCACGCAAGAACTCGCGGCCGGGCGGACGGTGGTGCTCACCCGGTTGCCGGACGACTTTCCGGAGCACGCCGTCGAGGAACGACGCTTCGTGCGCGAGACCGGGATGAAGGCGGCGCTCGGCATCCCCGTGTCCATTGCCGGCTCGCTCGTCTGCGTCCTCACCTTCGGCGCGGTCCGCCGGCCTTGCACCTGGTCGGCGGAGGTCATTTCACGGCTGCACCTGGCCGGCGAAGTCTTCGCCAACGCGATCGCGAGGCGCCAGTCCAAACAGCGGCTGGTGCAGAAGCAGCAGGAGCTCACCCACGTCGGGCGGGTGGCCGACATGGGCAGGCTCGCCAGCGTCATCGCCCACGAGCTCGACCAGCCGCTGGCGGCGGTGGTGACCAACGCCCAGGCGGTGCGCAACATGCTCCAGACGGCCGAGCCCGACCTGGCGGAGGCGGACGACGCCCTGAGCGACGTCATCGACTCCGCCATGCGGGTTTCCGAGATCGTGAAGCGCGAGCGCCGGCTGCTCCGCAAGACAGAAGGCGCCTTCGAGCAGATCGACTTGAACGACGCCCTGCGCGAAATCGAATTCTACATCCGCGCCGACGCGCGGCAGTGCGGGGCGACGGTCACGCTGGAGTTGCTGCCCGGCCTGCCGCCGGTGCTCGGCGATAAGGTGCAGTTGCAACAGGTGGCACTGAACCTCACGCGCAACGCGCTCCAGGCGGTGAGGCAACAGCCCGGGACCTCCAGGGAAGTCACGATCCGCACCGCTTCCGGAATCGGCGAATCCGTCTTTACCGTGACCGACACCGGCCCGCAGGTCGAGGAGTCCGTGCTGGAGCGCGTGTTCGACCCGTTCTTTTCGACCAAGCCGAACGGCATGGGAATCGGCCTGTCGATCAGCAAGTCGATCGTCGAAGGCCACCGCGGCCGCATCTGGCCGACGCGAAACCCGGGCGGCGGCCTGACGATGCACGTTTCGATCCCCAGGGAGTGAGGCGGCGACATGACGCAGACCATGACAACCCAGGACGCGACGGTGCTAGTCGTGGACGACGACCCGGAGGTCCGGCGGGGCGTCTCCCGCCTGCTGCGGTCGGTCGGAATCGCCGTGCGGACCTTCGCCTCACCCCAAAGGTTCTTCCGCGAGCGACTGCCCGCCGGCCCGGCCTGCGTGCTGCTGGACTTGTGCATGGAGGGCATGACCGGCCTGGAAGTTCAGGAGGCCCTGGGGCGCAACGGGCGCGGCGTGCCGGTGATCTTCCTGTCCGGGCACGCCACGGTCCCGGCTGCCGCCACGGGATTCAGGCACGGCGCCAGGGATTTCCTCGAGAAGCCGTTCCGCCCCGAGGAGCTCCTCGCCGCCGTACGCCAGGCGATCGAAGAAGACCGGCGGCAGGGCGTCGACCGCCATCAATCGGAACTGTTCCAGCACCGCTACGAGCGCCTCACGCCGCGCGAGCAGGAAGTGATGGCCCTGGTCGTGTCGGGCCAGTTGAACAAGCAGGCGGCGGTTGAGCTGGGGATCAGCGAGAAAACGATCAAGGTGCACCGCGCCAGGGTCATGGAGAAGATGGAGGTGGAGTCCCTGGCCGCGCTGGTGCTGATCGCCGAGCGGCTCGGGGTAGCGAGCACGCCGGAATCCGGGCCGGACGATTGGGCGGAGCCCGCCGGCCCATGCCTGTCACACCGCTGGTGAACCGTCCGTTGCCGGCGGTGCCGCCGTCGATCGTGGAGACTCGCCGGTTGCTCATCCCGTCGTCGGTCGGCTCGGCGCCTCCCCGGTGCTGATACCGAGTCCGCCGCTCACTTCGCCGCGCCGCCTCAATCACCATCCCGGTGTCGTTCCGCCCGAACGTCGCGCTTTCGTCGTACGGCTAAAGTCCAATTCCAATCGCCGGTGCCACGGCCGTATATCACGGCCTGCCCGGGTGGCGCCGCGATGTCTTGTGGGCGCACATCGCGCGTGGACGTGCCCCCCGGCGCGCAACAAGGTTCCCGATGGGCGGCCCCGTTATCTTCGTCATCGACGACGACGCCTCGGTCCGCAGGGCGATTCGGCGCCTCGTGTCGTCACTGCAGCACACCGTGCGCCTCTTCGCCTCCGCCGAACAATTCCTCGCCCACGCCGACAACGGCACTCCCGGCTGCCTGATCCTCGACATGCGACTGCCCGGGATCAGTGGGCTGCAACTCCAGAAACAGTTGGCCGACCAGAAATGGAATCTGCCGGTCATCTTCATCACGGCGCACGAGGACCCCAGGTCGCGCGACGCGGCGCTGCGCGCGGGCGCGATGGACTACCTTGCCAAGCCCTTCGAGTGCGAGAAGCTCTTGCAAAGCGTCCGAAGCGCCCTGCGGGGCCAACTGTGACCGCGCCCGTGGCGGCGTACTGCCCCCGGTTGCCGGGGTGAGACCTAGGTCCAATAGCCGGCGCGGGCGCAACGTGCTGTAGTGCGCGTCAAACTCCGAGGCAAACCATGCGAACCTCTTACATCGCATTAACGGCAGCGGCCTTTCTCCTGGCGGTGTCGCAAGCGGCCGCGCAGTCCTCCCCGCCCCGCGGACTCGAGGACGCGCGGGCCGATTTCGACGCCGGCGACTACCCCGCCTGCCTCCGCAAGGTCGCGTCCCAGCTCTCCTCCAACACCGTCAAGCGCGACTCGCCCGAACGCCACGACCTGCTCATGCTGCGCGGGGAGTGCCTGGTCCGCTTGAAGCAGCGCATCCCCGCGGCCGAGGCGTTCGAGAAGGCGGCGGCGGTGACGAAGGGCCGGGGCGACCTGCCCCGCACGGCCAACGCCACGGCGCTCGCCGCCCTCGTGAAGGCTTCCCCCGACCTGAAGTACACGCCCAAGGCCCGGAGCGGCGGCCCCGCCATTGACGTCGCCAATCCGGAGACGCGGCGGGAGGCGATGGCGGCTCTGTTCGAAGACCTCAAGGCGCAGCTCGCCCCCGACGTGGAGAAGGCGCTCCAGGACAAGTCGCTCACCTCCACACAGCGCCGGCTCAAACAGTTCTGGGAGCTCTACGCCGTCGAGTTCGCGGCGACCGGAACCGCGACGTCGACCGAGCGGACGCTCCAGGACGTCGGCGGGCACGCCCGGAACCTGATCGCCGACGAGCTGGACCGGCTCATCTCGCGCCTCGAGCACCTCAGCGACCTGGCGGGCGAGCCCGTGTGGGGCGCCAACGTGATGGGGTACCGCGGCCTCAAGACGAGCGAGCAGAACGAGATCCGGAAGATGGCCGACTACCTCATGGAGATCCAGCGCACCGTCGAGAACGGCCGCCGCATCGCCCAGGCGCTCGGCAGGACGGGCGAGAATTGGGACTTCCTGCTCGCCGACTGCGCCGTCGCGCGCGACGCCGCGCAGCAGGCGTACGACCGGCGGTACTAAGCGCACGCGGCCTCGACCACGGCGGCGGGAACGGGAGATTCAGTGAACGCGGAACAGGCCCGTCTTGCCGAGGCGCGGGACCGACAGGCGCCGTGGCGAAGCTGGGGGCCGTACCTGAGCGAACGGCAATGGGGTACGGTCCGGGAGGACTACAGCCCGGACGGCAACGCGTGGGCCTACTTCACACACGACCAGGCCAGGAGCCGTGCGTACCGGTGGGGGGAAGACGGCATCGGCGGCGTCTGCGACGACCGCCAGCGCCTGTGTCTCGCCCTGGCGCTCTGGAACGGGAAGGACCCGATCCTTAAGGAGCGGATGTTCGGCCTCGCGAACGCCGAGGGGAACCACGGCGAGGACTGCAAGGAGTACTACTTCTACCTCGACGCCACCCCGACGCACTCGTACTTGAAGTTCCTGTACAAGTACCCGCACGAGGCGTACCCGTACGACGACATCGTCCAAACCAACGCCCGCCGCGGCCGCCTCGAGCCGGAGTACGAGCTGCTCGACACCGGCGTGTTCGGGCACGGCTACTGGGACGTGCTCGTCGAGTACGCCAAAGAGTCCCCCGACGAGCTGCTGGTCCGGATCGGCGTCACGAACCGCGGCGACAGGCCGGCTAAACTGCACCTGCTCCCGACGCTCTGGTTCCGCAACACGTGGTCCTGGTCGCAGCCGGAGCCCCGGCCGGTTCTCCGCCGCGCGCAGCTTCCGTCGCCGGGCATCTCCGCAGTGGCCGCCTCCCACCACGAGTTGGGCGAATGGCGGCTGTACTGCGCGGACAACCCTCCCCTGCTGTTCACCGAGAACGAGACCAACTGGAAGCGGTGCTTCGGCGTGGGGAACGCCTCGCCGTTCGTCAAGGACGGCATCAATGACTATGTCGTGCACGGCCGGCACGAGGCGGTGAACCCCGCCCAGGTGGGGACGAAAGCGTCCGCCCACTACCTGCTCGAGGTCGGCCCGGGCCGTACCCGCGTCGTCCGCCTGAGGCTGTCCCGGGCATCCGCCGCCGGGGCGGAAGCGTTCGGCCCCGGCTTCGAAAAGACTTTCGCGGCCCGCCGGTCCGAGGCCGACGAGTTCTACGAGTCGATCACGCCCCCCTCGGTCGGCCCCGACGCCTCGTCCGTGACGCGCCAGGCGCTGGCCGGAATGCTCTGGAGCAAGCAGTTCTACTACTACGACATCAGCCGGTGGCTGCGGGACCGTCTCCCGGAGGGCGCGCCGCCCGGCCTGCCGCGGGCACCCAGGAACACCGAGTGGTCTCACATGGTGAACGCGGACATCCTCTCGATGCCGGACAAGTGGGAATACCCCTGGTACGCCGCGTGGGACCTCGCCTTCCACTGCATCCCGCTCGCGGCGGTGGACCCCGACTTTGCCAAGCAGCAAATCCTGCTGATGCTGAAGGAGCACTACCTCCACCCCAGCGGGCAGATCCCCGCGTACGAGTGGAACTTCGGGGACGTCAACCCGCCGGTGCACGCCTGGGCCGCCCTCTACGTCTACCACATCGACCGGCAGGGCCGCGGCGGTGTGGGGGACATGGCCTTCCTGAAGTCCGTCTTCCAGAAGTTGCTGCTCAACTTCACGTGGTGGGTCAACCGCAAGGACCGCAGCGGCCGCAACGTCTTCGAGGGCGGCTTCCTCGGACTGGACAACATCGGCGTCTTCGACCGCAGCGCGCCGCTGCCGACCGGCGGCCACCTGGAACAGGCCGACGGGACCGCCTGGATGGCGTTCTACAGCCAGTCGATGCTGGAGATTGCGCTCGAGTTGTCGCGAGATGACCCGGTATATGAAGATTACGTGCTGAAATTTACGGGTCACTTCCTCGCGATCGCCTCCGCCATGGACCACATGGGCACGGGCGGCGGCGAAAAGATGTGGGACGAGGAGGACGGGTTCTTCTACGACGTCCTGCGTACGCCGGACGGGCAGGCGACGCGGCTCAAGGTGCGGTCGATGGTCGGCCTTCTGTCGCTCTGCGCCACGACGGTCATCCCGCCGGAGAGCCTGGAGCGGATCCCCGAGGCGCTGGACCGCGTGCGGTGGTTCCTCGACCGCAACCCGCACCTGACCGCCCGGATCGCCAGCCCGCGCACGCCGGGGGTCGCGGGCCGCCGCCTGCTGGCGCTGCTGAACGAGGACAAGCTCCGCCGCGTCCTGAGCGTCCTGCTCGACGAGAACGAGTTCCTCAGCCCCCACGGCATCCGCTCCCTCTCCCGCCTTCACGCGGACGAGCCTTACGCCTACGTTCATGACGGCCAGGTGTTCCGGGTCGAGTACGCGCCGGCGGAGTCCACCAGCGGGACGTTCGGCGGCAACTCCAACTGGCGCGGCCCCGTGTGGATGCCCGTCAACGTCCTCCTGATCCGCGCCCTTCTCAAGCTCTACGCGTTCTACGGAGACGACTTCAAGGTCGAATGCCCCACAGGCTCGGGCAACCAGATGACCCTCTTCCAGGTCGCCGGCGAGATCGGCAACCGCCTCATCTCCATCTTCACACGCGACGCCGACGGCCGCCGACCGGTCTACGGCGGGAACGAGGTGTTCCAGTCCGACCCGCACTGGCGGGACCACCTCCTCTTCTACGAGTACTTCCACGGCGACAACGGGGCGGGGATCGGGGCGAGTCACCAGACCGGGTGGACCGGCCTGGTCGCCTCACTCGTTCAGCTCTTCGGCGCGCTCACGCCGGACGACGTCCTTAACGGGCAGGCCGTTCCGGCGTTCTACCGGAGATCCGATGCCCCGGCAGTGGCCGTCGCGCCGCCCGCAGCGCCGGCATGGGACCAAAGTCTAATAGTTCCCGGCTCCGCCGCCCGCTAAACCTTCGTGGACTCACGGAGGCAAATCGGGCATGCGGCATCGGGCGGCCATACGGGCAGCAGCTTGGATCGGCACCACCTCGCTGGTGGCCGGTCTTCCGGCTTCGGCGCAGTCGCAGCCGGAGCAACAGCCACAGCAAGGGCAGCCGCAAGAGGGCGCAGGCGCCGTCGGCGCCGTCGACGAATCGAAGTGGCGCCAGCAGACGGAGGAACGCCTCCGGCTGTTGGAGGAGGAGAACGCCCGGCTCCGCACCCAGGTGCGCGAAGTCGCGGACACGCAGCAGGCGGTGATGAAGGACGCCGAGTCGCGTGGCCTGCTCCGCGTGGAAGGCGGCCAGCCGCGGCTGACCACCCCGGACTTCTTCGACGTCAACAAGTACGCCGCCGAGGGCGACTTCCCCGGGTCCGTCCGAATCCCCGGGACAAAGACCTCCTTCCAGATCGGGGGCTACGTCCAGCTCGACGCGATCTTCGACGCCGACCGGATCGGCAACAAGGACTCGTTCGTCGTCAACACGATCCCGACCGGCGGCGAAAAGACCGGCTCGGGCAGCTCCAACTTCAGCATCCGCCAGACCCGCCTCTTCTTGAAGACGCAGACGCCCACGGAGAACTGGGGCGACCTCGTCACCTACATCGAGATCGACTTCTTCGGCACCGACGGCGCCGAGCCGCGGATCCGCCACGCCTACGGGCAGGTCGGCGACAAGAACCAGCTGTTAGCCGGCCAGACGTGGAGCGCGTTCCAGGACGCCACGGTGATCCCGGCGACCCTCGACTTCCAGGGCCCGCCCGGCGTGATCACCAACCGCCGGCCGCAGGTCCGCTACCGCCGCGAGTTGAGCGAGCAATGGTACACCGCCGTCGCGCTGGAGGACCCCAACAGCGAGCTGACGATCCCCGCCGGGTTCACGGGAGAGGAGTCCGGGGCGCTGCCCGACCTCGCCGGCCAGGTGCGCTGGGGACCGGAGTGGGGGCACCTGCAACTGTCCGGCGTGCTGCGGTTCCTCCAGTTCGACCCCGACGAGGGCAACCGCGAGAGCGAACTGGGCTACGGGCTGAACCTGACCGGCTCGGTCAAGACGATCAAGCTGGACGACAAGCACACGGACGCGCTGCTCTTCCAGGTCGCCGCGGGCAGCGGGATCGCGCGGTTCGTGAACGACACCAACGGCCTGGGGCTGGACGGCGTCATCGAAGCGCCGGGCGAAGACCTCGAAGTGCTCGACGTGTTCGCGGGCATGCTGGCCTACCAGCACTGGTGGACGGCGAAGCTGGGCAGCACGTTCGCGTACAGCTACGTCAGCGTGGACAACGTCGATGGCCAGGCCGGCTCGGACTACCACTCCGGCCAGTACGCCGTCGCAAACCTCCGCTACTACCCCGCCGAACGGGTCATGCTCGGGGGCGAAGTGCTCTACGGCATCCGCGAGGACAACGACGGGGACAAGGGCGACGACCTGAGACTGCAGTTCTCCGTCCAGTACCGCTTCTGACCGCGAGACCCGGATGACGGCATGAATGACATTGTCGAACTGCTGCGGAAGTACCCCGAGCTGGCGCTGTTCGCCACGCTCTCACTGGGGTACTTCCTCGGCCAGTTCAAGGTCGGCAAGGTCGGCCTCGGGACCGTCGCCAGCACGCTGCTCGTCGGCGTTGTCATCGGCCTGTCGGACGTGAAGATCAGCCCCTTCACCAAGTCGGTCTTCTTCTACCTGTTCATCTTCGCGATCGGCTACAAGGTCGGCCCGCAATTCTTCCGCGGCCTCCGGGGCGAGGGGCTGCAACAGGCGCTGCTGACCGTCATTTTCTGCCTCATCGCGCTCGCTTCCGTCTGGTCCATCTCGATGCTGCTGGGCTACGACAAGGGGTTGGCCGCGGGGCTCATGGCGGGGGCCGTCACCGAGTCGGCGACGATCGGCAGTGCCAGCGACGCGATCAACAAGCTGAACGTCCCCCAGACCGCCAGGGACGCCGCCCTCAGTCACGTCGCCGTCGCCTACTCCGTCACCTACCTGTTCGGCTCCGCGGGCGTGACGTGGTTCCTCTCGCAGATGGCCCCGCGCATCCTCGGCATCGACCTGAAGGAAGAGTGCGCGAAAAAGGAGCGCGAGCTGTCGGGCGGCAGGGAGGAGCAGGGCGCCGGCGTCAGCACCGGCTTCGCCCAGTTCGTCGCGCGCGCGTTCCGCGTCTCCGGCTCCCCCGGGAACGGCCGCCGCAGCGTCGCCGACATCGAGAAGACCGGCGAAGGGATGTTCTCCGTCGAGCGCGTCCGCCACGGCACGGCCGTCCTGGACGCCGACCCGGACACGATCGTCAGCGAGGGCGACGTCGTCGCCGTCGTAGGCCGGCGCGAGGCGGTCGTGAAGGCCGCCACGTCGCTCGGGGAGGAAGTCGCCGACATGGACCTGCTCCAGTTCCCGCTGCAGACCGCCGACGTGGTCGTCACGAACAAGCGGATGGTCGGGCGGACGCTCCGCGAACTCGCCACCGACTGCGGCCGGGGGGTTCGCCTGAAGAAGCTCGTCCGCCTCGGCCAGGAGGTCGCGTTCCTGGCGGAAACGCCGATGCACCGGGGCGACACGCTCCAGGTCATCGGCGCGCCGCGGAACGTCACGCGGCTCGCGAAGGAGCTGGGCTACGCCGAGCGCCCCACCCCCGACGCCGACCTCACCTGGCTCGCCGCGGGCATCGTGCTGGGCGTGCTCATCGGGATCCCGGCGCTGATGTACAAGGGCGTCGCGATCGGACTGGGCACGAGCGGCGGCGTGCTCGTCATGGGGCTGGTCCTCGGCTACTTGCGTTCCACCTACCCGGTGTTCGGAAAGCTGCCGGCGCCTGCCGGCTGGCTGCTGGAGACGCTGGGTCTCAATGCGTTCATCGCGATCGTCGGCCTCGGCGCCGGCCTCTCGTTCGTCTCCGGCCTCAAGACGTTCGGCCTGCCCCTGCTGGTCTCGGGGGTCGTCGCGGTGCTCCTCCCGCACACCCTCACGCTCCTGATCGGAAAGAAGTTCTTCCCCAACATCAACCGCGGCGTCCTGGTGGGCATCTGCTGCGGCGCCGGCACCAACACGCCGGCCCTGCTCGCCACCCAGGAGGCGGCGCAGAGCAAAATCCCGGTGCTCGGCTATGCCGTCCCCTATGCCATCGGCAACGTCCTCATCATCGCCTGGGGGCCGGTCCTGGTGAATTTGATCCCGAAGTTACCCGCGGTCTCGCCCTGACGCCGACTGGCAGGAGAAAGCAATGTGGGAGTGGTTTACAACGACGCTCAAGACCTACCCGGAGATTGCCATCTTCCTCACGCTGGCGGTCGGGTACTTCGTCGGCAAGTTCACGTTCCGCGGCATCGGGCTGGGGTCGGTGACGGCGACGCTGCTGGCGGGCGTGGTCATCGGGCAGATCGGCATCACCATCTCGCAGCCGCTCAAGGCGTTCGTGTTCCTCATGTTCCTCTTCGCCGTCGGCTACGCGGTCGGACCCCAGTTCGTTCGGGGCATCGCCAAGGACGGGGTGCCGCAGGCCGTCTTCGCGGCGGTGCAATGCGCGCTGTGCCTGATCACGGCGGTCGTCATCTGCAAGATCGCCGGCTACGACCTCGGCTACTCGGCCGGCCTCTACTCGGGGTCGCAGACGATCTCGGCGGCGATGGGCCTTTCGACCGACGCGATCAACCGGCTGGGCCTGCCCGCCGAGGAATCCAAGAAACTGCTCGACTCGATGCCCATCGCCTACGCGGTGAGCTACATGTTCGGCACGGTGGGCTCGGCGCTGGTGATCGCGTTGCTCGGCCCCAAGCTGCTGCGGATCAACCTGCCGGCCGCGTGCAAGGCGTACGAGGAAGAGCACGGCGGGGGAAAGGAACTGGGCGGCGGCGGGACGGCCTGGCACCGCTGGGAAATTCGCGCGTTCCGCGTGAAGCAAGGCGGAAAGGTCGTGGGGTTGCGCGCCGCGGAGGCCGAGTCGCTGGTTCCCGACTCGCGCATCTTTGTCCAGCGGATCCGCCGCAACGGCTCCATCGAGGAGGCGACCGCCGACTCGACACTGCGGGAGGGCGACGTGCTGGCCGTCGCCGGCGCGCGCGAAGTCCTGGTGAGCAGCATCGGCCCCCAGGCCGACGAGGTCGACGACCCCGAGCTGCTGTCCGTGCCGGTGGGGGGCGTCGACGTCTACGTCACGCACAAGGATGCGGACGGAAAGACGGTGCGGGAGCTGGCGCAGCTCCCCGAGGCCCGCGGCGTGTTCCTCCGCAAGATCACGCGCGGCGCGACCGCCACCTCGATCCCGATCCTCGCCGACACGAAGGTCCATCGCGGCGACATCCTCACCCTGGTCGGGCGTACCCAGGACATCGCGGCCGTCACCAAGCGGGTCGGCGTCGCGGACCGCGCGACCGACGTCGCCGACGTAGCCTTCATCGGGTTGTGGGTCGCCGTCGGCGCGCTCATCGGGTCGCTGGTGCTGAAGGTGGGTGGCGTGCCGATCACGCTCTCCACCGCCGGCGGCGCGCTGATCGCGGGCATCATCGGCGGGTGGCTGCGCTCGGTGCGCCCGTCGTTCGGGCGGATCCCCGCCCCGACCGTCTGGTTCATGAACTCCGTCGGGCTGAACATCTTCATCGCGATCGTCGGGATCTCCGCCGGGCCGGGCTTCGTCAGCGGCCTGAAGTCGCAGGGGATCGGGCTGTTCCTGTGGGGCGCGGTCGCGACGACCATCCCGCTGGTGCTGGGGATGTTCATCGCAAAATACTTGTTCAAGTTCCACGACGCGCTGACGCTCGGGATCGTCTCGGGGGCGCGTACGACGACCGCGTCGCTCGGGCTCGTCTGCGACATCGGAAAGAGCCAGGTGCCGGCGCTGGGCTACACCGTGACCTACGCCGTCGGAAATACGCTGCTGACGATCTGGGGGATGGTGTTGATCCTGATCCTCAAGTGAACGCACACAAGTGAACCCACTCCTTTTTTGGCGTGGAGGGAGACACGATGGCTTCGAAAGACGTTTCCCAACCCGACGGGCCGCGGTTCGACGCGCTGCTCACCGCCGCCGGAAATCGACGCGACGACTGGCAGCGGCTGCACGCGCTGGCCCAGTCGTGTTCCGCCGCGGCCGACGACGGCAACGAATCGGCGCGGCGCAAGCTCGCCGGAGAGGCGCAGGAACTGCTGGAGCGGCTCGAGCCGCTCGAGAGCTTCTGGGCGTTCCCCGGGACCGCCCGCGTGCAGAAGCTCCGGGACAAGCTCCGGCGCGGCGACGCCGCCGGCTTCGGCGACTCCGTCCGGCGGCTGGCCCGGGCGGTCCTCGGCGGGACCTACCGCCGCGACGACGGCCTGTGGGCGGACGCGCCCGACGGGGACGCGACCGAGGCGAAGGCGCGCGGTCCGGCGTACGCCCGCGACGGCGCCCGCGACCGCCTCTACTTCGAGCTCCTCGTCGTCGGCTCGGGCACTCTCGCCGACCAGGAGCGCGTCCGCCGCGAGATGCGGAGGCTGCGCCGGCCCGACGACCCGTTCGTCTACGAGCTGGTGTTCGCCCCCTCGTTCGAGGACGCGGCCGTCGCGACCATCTTCAACTTCGACCTCCAGGCCGTCGTGATCTACGACGGCTTCCCGTTCCGCTCGAAGCTGGACTTCCCGCTCATGGCCGAGTTCCTCGGCCGCCACATGAAGGCCGACCCGCGCACGGTCGAGCCGGCGGCGTTCGGGACGGCGCTGGCCGCGTCCGTCCGCCGAGCACGGCCGGAGCTGGACGTGTACCTGCTCACCGACCAGGCCCCCGAGCGCGTCGCCATCTCGCCCGACGCCCGCCACCTCCGCCGCGTGTTCTACGACGTGGAAGAGCTGATGGAGCTGCACCTGGCGGTCCTCCAGGGCGTCGGGGAGCGGTACGACACGCCGTTCTTCGACAACCTCAAGCGTTACGCCCGGCGGCCGATCGGGACGTTCCACGCCCTGCCCGTCGCCCGCGGCAAGAGCGTATTCAACAGCCACTGGATCCGCGACATGGGCGAGTTCTACGGGATGAACCTGTTCATGGCCGAGTCGTCGGCGACGACCGGGGGGCTGGACAGCCTGCTGGAGCCGACCGGCAACATCAAGCTCGCCCAGGAGAAGGCCGCCCGCGCCTTCGGCGCCGACCGCTGCTACTTCGTCACCAACGGCACCAGCACCGCCAACAAGATCGTCTCCCAGGCCGTGATCCGGCCCGGCGACATCTGCCTGGCCGACCGCAACTGCCACAAGTCGCACCACTACGGGTTCGTCCTGGCCGGCGCGGAGGTCATCTACGTCGAGGCCTTCCCGCTGACCGAGTACTCGATGTACGGCGCGGTGCCGCTGGCCACCATCAAGAAGGCGCTGAACGACCTGAAGGCCGCCGGGAAGCTGGACCGCGTGCGGATGCTCACCCTGACCAACTGCACGTTCGACGGGCACATGTACAACGTGAAGAAGGTCATGCGCGAGTGCCTCGCGATCAAGCCGGACCTGATCTTCCTCTGGGACGAGGCGTGGTTCGGGTTCGCCCGGTTCGACCCGATCCACCGCCGACGCACCGCGATGCAGGCGGCCCGCGAGCTGCGCGAGGAACTGGCGGGCAGGGCCCGCGTCCGCGTCTACCAGACCAACTCGACCCACAAGTCGATGTCGGCCCTGCGGCAGGGTTCGATGGTCCTCGTCGCCGACGACGACTTCGCCGAGGTGCACGGGCCGTTCGACGAGGCATTCCTCACCCACACCTCCACCTCGCCGAACCTCCAGATCATCGCGTCGCTCGACCTGGCGCGGCGGCAGATGGAGCTGGAGGGGTACGGGCTGACCATGCGGATGACGGAGCTGGCGCTGCACATCCGGCGGGAGGTCAACAGCCACCCGCTCATCTCGAAGTACTTCCGGGTGCTCACGCCCGCGGAAATGATCCCCCAGGAGTTCCGCGAATCCGGCGTCGAGGGCTACCCGCCGGACGTGCCGTGGGCGACGCTGTTGGAATCGTGGGAGCGGGACGAGTGCGCCCTCGACCCGACGCGGCTCACGATCACCTGCGGCGCCGCCGGGTTCGACGGGACGCAGTTCAAGAACATGCTGGCGGCCCGGTTCGACGTGCAGCTGAACAAGACGAGCCGCAACAGCGTCCTGATCCAGACCAACATCAACAACACGCGGGGCGACGCCGCACACCTCATCGGCGTGCTGGCCCGGGTCGCCGCCGAAGTGGACGGGCGGCTGAACGCCGGCAGCCCCGAGGACGGGGAGTCGTTCAAGTCCCGCGTCCGCGACCTCGTCTCCGACGTGCCCGACCTGCCTGACTTCAGCCGATTCCACGACGCCTTCCGCTCCGACCCCGACGGAACGACGCCGGAGGGGCAGATCCGCGACGCGTTCTTCATGGCCTACCGGGACGAGCTGTGCGAGCACGTGAAGCTGAACAGCCCGGACATCGACCGGCGGCTGGAGAGCGGGCCGGAGCTGGTGTCGGCGAACTTCGTGATCCCCTACCCGCCGGGCTTCCCGATCATGGTCCCCGGGCAGGTGATCAGCCGGGAGATCATCACGTTCATGCGCAAGCTCGACGTGAAAGAGATCCACGGCTACCACGCGTCGGCGGGGCTGAAGCTGCTGAAGCCCGACGCGCTGGCGAGCCGCCAGAAGGCCGCGGGCCGGCCGGACCGCGCGGCGCGCGTGCGCGTCGGCGTCCCCGCGGGCGTCGAAGTCAACGACTGGGAGACCGGCCGCGCCCCCTCCGGCCGCAAGGCGCCCGGGCAAGGCGGGAAGGTCAAGACCGAGCACTAATCCCTCAGCCCCCGAATGGAGCAGACATGACAACGCTCACCGCGACACCCCTTCCGCAGACGGCCGACTACAGCAAGCTGAGCCCCTTCGAATTGAAGGACAAGCTGATCGGAATGGCCGACGAGGCGTCCAAGACCCGGGCGGCGGTCATGCTGAACGCCGGCCGTGGCAACCCGAACTGGATCGCCACCACCCCCCGCGAGGCGTTCGGCCTCATGTTGACCTTCGGCCTTGAGGAGGCGCGGCGCACGCGGGACGAACCGGCGGTCGGGCTGGCGGGGATGCCGAAGTCGCCCGGTATCGCCGGGCGTTTCGAGCAGTTCCTCCGCGGCGTTACCGGCCCGGGCGGGGTGCTCCTGCGCCGGGCGGTGTCTTACGGGGTAGACCAGTTGGGTTTCGACCCCGACAAGTTCGTCTGGGAACTGACCGACGCCGTCATCGGCGACAACTACCCGGTCCCCGACCGCATGCTGGTCCACTGCGAGCGGATCGTGCAAGAGTACCTGGCCAAGGAGATGTGCGACGGCAACCCGCCGCCCGGCAAGCTCGACCTCTTCGCGGTCGAGGGCGGTACCGCCGCCATGACGTACATCTTCCACTCCCTGGTGACGAACAAGGTCCTGTCGCGCGGCGACCGGATCGCCCTGGGGTCGCCGATCTTCACGCCTTACCTGGAGATCCCGCACCTGAAGGAGTACGGCTTCGACGTCGTCATGCTCGAGCAGAGCGAGATGACGGACCAGGGGCGGCACGCGTGGCAGTATCCGGAGGAGGAGATCCGAAAGCTGGAGGACCCGTCGATCAAGGCGTTCTTCCTCGTCAACCCGTCGAACCCGGCCTCGAGCGCGGTGCGGCAGGAGACGCTCCGGCAGATCGCCGACATCGTGCGCACGAAGCGCCCCGACCTGCTCATCCTGACCGACGACGTGTACGGCACGTTCGTCGAAGGGTTCCGGTCGCTCTACGCCGAGATCCCGCAGAACACGATCCTGGTCTACTCCTACTCCAAGCACTTCGGCTGCACGGGGTGGCGGCTGGGGATCGTCGGCATCCACGAGCGGAACGTGATCGACCGGAAGATCGCCGGCCTGCCGCAGGAGGCGCGGGCCGAGCTGAACGAGCGCTACGGGGCGCTGACGCTCGACCCCGAGGGCCTCAAGTTCATCGACCGGATGGTCGCCGAGAGTCGCGCCGTGGGGCTGAACCACACGGCGGGCCTGTCGCTGCCCCAGCAGTTGCAGATGGCCCTGTTCTCGCTCTTCGCCCTGCTGGACGACGGGGAGACGTACAAGACGCGGTGCAGGAGCATCTGCCAGGACCGCCTGAAGGCGCTGTGCCACGGCCTGGGTCTGGAACTGCACGACGACTCCCTGCGCACGGGCTATTACGCCACCCTCGACGTCGAGGCGTGGGCGAACAAGAACGTCGGCCCGGGGTTCATGGCCTACGTGAACGCGCACCGCGACCCACTCGAGCTCGTCTTCGCCCTGGCGAACCGGCACGGCACCGTGCTTCTCAACGGCAGCGGCTTCCACGGCCCGCCGTGGTCGGCCCGAGTCTCGCTGGCAAACCTCGACGACGCCGCTTACGCGCAGATCGGCAAGAACCTCGCGGCGGTGGTGAAGGGCGCGGTCGAGAAGTGGGAGGCGATGGGCCGGCCGGCGCCCGACATCCGACGCGATTGACGGTCCGACCTTCGCGTGCGACCTGACGCGGGCCGTGAATGCAGGCGGGATCGATCAGCTCGAGCGAGTCGTTCGCGGCGCGCGCGCAGCGCAGCGAGGCGCGGCGCGTCGTGCTCTGGACGGTGGTCTTGCTCGGGGTGCTCGCGATGACGCTGGCGCGGCGGTGGTTCGGCGGCGTCTCGATGAGGGACGGCGGCGTGTTCTTCCCGTACGCGGGCGTGCTCGTCTCCGCGGTCCTCTGCCAGCTCGCCCTCTACGCCCTGCTCCGCCGCGCCAACCGCCTCGGGGTGCTCCTGCCCGGCTGGCTGTGGCGCGCGAATGCGGCGTTCGATCTGTCCGTCGCGGCGGTGCTGCTGGTGATCGTGTCGTTCCTCTCACCGCGGGGCGCCGTGCCCGCACTGTCGGGCCCGGCGCTGCTGCTCACGCCGATAGTCCTCATGCTCTCAGTGATGCGCCTGCGGCCGAACTTCACGCTCCACGCCGGCCTCGCCGCCGCCTTCGTCCATCTGTCGCTGGCGGCCCGCGCGATCGCCGTGACCGGGGCGCCGCCCGAAACATACCCCGTGTACTTCGCCTACGGCGGCATCCTCGCGCTCACCGCACTTTCCGGTTGGTTCGTCGCACGTGAAGTGAGGGCGCACGTGCGGGAGGCCGCGGACGAGGCCGCCGCGCACGAGCGGGCGGAGCGCCAGGTCTTCGGCATGCAGAGCGACCTGAGGGTCGCGCGCGAGATCCAACTTGGGCTACTGCCCGCGCACCCTCCGACGCTGGCGGGCTTCGACATCACCGGCATGAACCGGCCGGCCGACCAGACGGGCGGCGACTACTACGACTGGCAGGCCCTGCCCGACGGGCGGCTCGCCGTCGTGCTCGCCGACGTGTCGGGGCACGGCATCGGCCCGGCGCTGGTGATGGCCGTCTGTCGCGCGTATGCGCGCTCCACCGCGCCCACCGCGCCCGACCCCGCCGCGCTGCTCGGCCGGCTCAACGAACTGCTGCTCGGCGACCTGCCCGCCGACCGGTTCATTACTTTCGCCGTCGCCGTGCTCGACGAGGACGGTGGCGCGCGCCTGGTTTCCGCGGGGCACGGGCCGACCCTTCTCTATCGCGCGGCCACGCGCGACGTCGAGCAGTTCGAGGGCGACGGTCTGCCGCTCGGGGTCAGTGCCGGCGAGGTTTACGGCCCCACCAACGTCCTGGCGATGAACGAGGGGGACGTGCTGGTGATGTTGACCGACGGGTACTTCGAGTGGTGTCGGCCCGGAGACGGCGAGCCGTTCGGCATCCCGCGACTGACTGAGACGCTGCGCGCCGCGGCGGGGGCTGACGCCGGCGCGATCCTGCGCACGCTCGATGAAACCGTCCAGCGCTTTTGCGACGGGTCCCCGCAGTCCGATGACATGACCGCCATCGTGATCAAGCGCACCGCGCCCGTCGCGGGGCACGCCCCAGCGGCACCGGCCGTCATCGAGCCCCGGCTCCAGGCTGTGACCTGAAGCGGGTTACGGCCGGCGTCAGGTCGCTGACGCGGAAGGGGTCGCGCCGGGGTGTGAACCGGGAGCCGGCGTTGTCGTTGTGGCCGCGGGCGCGGTGGCGCTCCTGCCCAGCGCGTATGCGGCCGCCGCGACGACCACCGTCTGGAGCAGCGCGTAAGCCGTGGTAAAGGTGACTGCCGGTGTACCGGGGAAGCTTCCGCCGGCGATCACCAGGCCGACACCCACGTTTCGCACGGCCGTCGTGATCGCCAGCGTGCGGCGTTCGGCCGCGTCGCCTCCGGCAAGGAACCACCCGCCGGCGGCACTGGCCGTGAGAAGCGCGATCATGCCGGCGTAGCCCTTGCCCTGGATCGCGGCGAGCATGGGGAACTGCACCACGAGGATCGCGCCGAAGAGGACCAGATTCAAAACGGCGCCGAGCCGTTGCAACGGCCGGCTGAGGCGCTGTGCGAGCCCCGGACGACAGGCCGAGACGGCCAACCCTAGGCAGAGGGGCAGGAATTGGACCAGCCCCAGTGTGGTCAGCATCCTGCCGGAATCCACGCCGCCCTGTCCGTCACCGGACACGAGCGGCAGGAGGAGTTTCAGGAGGACCGGGGCAATTACGGCGGACGACCCGGCGAGCACGACCATGAGCCCCACCGCCCGGTCGACCCGCCCGCGGGCGAGCGCGGTGAACGGCGGGGCGTACGGCGCGCCGGGACAGGCCGCCACGATCATGACGCCCGCCGCGACGAGCGGGTGTGCACGGAACAGCAGCAAAAGCCCCGCCGCCGCCCCGGGGACGAGGACGTAATTCGCGACGAAGGCCCGGACCACGCCGCGCCAGTCCTTCGCTACAGCCAAGACGTCGGCAACCCTGGCCCCGAGGCCGATAGTCAACATTAACTCGATTAGCGCGACGGCGGCCAGGAGGTTGATCAGCCGGTCGGTGTTCATCCGGGACGCTCCTGCCTCGCGACGACATGTCTCCCTCATTACTGGGAATTCGACAGACGCTATCCCCACTCGACCCGCAACCCCATTGGACCTTGGTCCAACGGGGCGACACCCCTTTGTTAGACCAAAGTCCAATTGAGCGAACAGGGTCGCGGGATTGTGATGCGCCGCCCGGTAAATGCGATTCAGCAGCGCATGATGAGCGCGTCAGCTTCCCGCCGGGAGGAAGTGAACCGGGCGAGGCCGCGGCTGACCTCGTGATCCGGCCATCCCCGTGCGGGCGGGTTGGACCAAAGTCCGATGGCGACGCCGGGAGAATCGTGAGAGAGTCCGGCGGATTGATGGACCGGGGCGTGCACGACCGCCACCCGGATGATGACGAGCGTCCCGACGGTCGTAAGCACTCTCGGTGGAATCACTGGCCCGCCATCTTCGCCTTTTACGCTGCCGGGCACGCGGGGCCGTGGCGTACGCGGTCTTGCCGCTCCTGGTCGCGGGCTGCGGGCTCGACGAGTGGGCGCGCAACGGCGGGAAGGTCGGGCCGAATTACAAGAAGCCGCCCGCCGCGGTGGCGGAGAACTGGATCGACTATCAGGACCCGCGCCTCCGGTCGGAGGAGGCGGACCTCGGCCGCTGGTGGGGTGTGTTTGAAGACCCGGTCCTGGACTCGCTCATCGAGGAGGCGTACCGGCAGAACTTGAGCCTGCGGGCCGCGGGCGAGCGAATCGCTGAGTCCCGGGCGCGGCGGGGCATCGCGGCGGGGAGCCTTTTCCCGCAGCAGCAGGAATTCGCCGGCAGCGCCACCGCGAACAAGGCCAGCACGGAGGCCGCCAACGCGGGGACGGAACAATGGTTTCGGAACACGGAGGTGGGGTTCAACGTCTCGTGGGAGCTGGACCTGTGGGGACGCTTCCGCCGCGCCATCGAGGCCGCCGACGCCGACCTGGAGGCGTCCGTCGCCAACTTCGACGACGTGCTGGTGATCCTGCTGGCCGACGTGGCGGCGAACTACGTCCAGTACCGCACGTTCCAGGAACGGATCGCGGTCGCCCGGCGGAACGTAGAAATTCAGGAGGCCTCGTACCAGGTCGCGAACGACAAGTTCAAGGCCGGCGGCGCCACCGAGCGGGACGCCCAGCAGGCCAGGCAGATCCTGGAGCAGACGCGCGCCCTCATCCCGCAGCTCGAGACGGGCCGGCGCCAGGCGCAGAACGCGTTGTGCGTCCTGCTCGGGCTCCCGCCGATCGACCTGAGCGATCGGCTCGCCGGCGAGGGGAGTATCCCGGCGGTACCGCCGGAACTGGCGCTGGGCATCCCCGCCGACCTTCTGCGGCGGCGCCCGGACGTCCGGCGGATCGAACGGCAGGCGGCGGCGCAGAGCGCGTTAATCGGCGTGGCCAAGGCGGACTTCTACCCGCGGCTGTCCCTGCTGGGCAGCATCGGCGTCCAGGCGGAGGACTTCGGCGACCTGTTCGACACGCCGGGCAGCTTGAGCGGCTTCGTCGGCCCCGGCTTCCAGTGGGACGTGTTTCATTACGGGCGGATCGAGGGCAACGTGCAGGTGCAGGAGGCCCGCTTCCGGCAACTCGTCTACGGCTACCAGGAGGCGGTGCTGCGGGCGGGTCGCGAGGCCGAAGACGCGGCCGTCGGCTTCCTGAAAGCCCAGGAGCGGGCGCGCTACCTCGGCGAGAGCGTCGCCGCGGCGTCGCGGACGGTCGAGATCACGCGGGACCAGTACCAGCAGGGGGCGATCGATTTCACGCCGGTGTTCCTCTTCGAAGAGACGCTGGCGGATCAGCAGGACGAGCTGGCCCTCGCCCGGGGGCAGATCGCGCTGAGCGCCGTGGACCTGTACCGTGCGCTGGGGGGCGGGTGGGAGATGCGGCTGCGCGGGTCGGGTGAGAGGACGGCCTCCCGTCCGGCCACCCGTCCGGCGGCCACCACTCGGCCGGCGGCCACGACTGCCCCGGCGGCCACGACGGAATGACGAGCCCGGGAGTGTGTGTGATGAACTCAAGAAGATTACACATGTGCGGAGTCGGGATGCTCGCGGCGGCGCTGACGCTGGGCGGTTGCGACAACGCCCCCCCGCGCACCGAATCCCCGCCGCCCAGGGTGTCGGTCGCCAAGCCCGAGGTCCGCCAGATCGTCGACGCCGACCAGTACAACGGGTGGCTGCAGTCCGCCGAGACCGTCGACATCCGCTCCCGCGTCCGCGGCCACCTGGACAAGATCCACTTCACGGACGGCGACCTCGTGGAGAAGGGGCAGCTCCTCTTCGAACTCGACCCCCGCCCCATCCAGGCGGACGTCGACCGCTCGAAGGACCAGGTGAAGATCTACGAGGCGCAGTGGGTGGCGGCTTCGAAGGAAGAGGCTCGGCTGAAGGAGCTGGTCACCAAGGGGGGCGCCAGCCGCAGCCAGGTGGAGTCCGCCGAGGCGATGACCAAGTCGCTGGAGGCACAGATCGAGGCGACGAAGCAGGAGGTGACGCGCAAGTCGCTGGACCTGGAGTACTCGCGCATCACAGCGCCGATCGCCGGGCGGATCGGCCGCTCCATGATGTCGGCCGGCAACCTCGTGAACGCCGGCGGGTCCGACCCAATTCTGGCGACCATCGTGTCGATCGACCCGATCCAAGTGTACTTCAACGTGGACGAGCGGGCACTCCAGCGCTATGGCCGCACCCGCGACCCCTCGACGACCCGGCCGGCATCCGTCCGCCAGTCCAAGCTGCCATTCAACTTCGGGCTTGAGACGGACGATGGGTTCCCGCACCCCGCCGTCATCGACTTCGCCGACATCCGGGTCGACCCGCAGACGGGCACGATCCAGGTGCGGGGCGTCGTGCCGAATCCGGAGGCCCATTTCATCCCGGGGTCCCGGGTGCGGATCCGGGTCCCCATCGGCGACCAGCGGCCGGCGCTGCTCGTGCCGGACACCGCCGTGCTCGCGGACCAGGACAAGCGCTACGTGCTCACGCTGGACGACAAGAACGTCGTCCACCGGCGCGACGTCGAATTGGGCAAGCTTCTGGATGACGGCAGTCGCGTCGTCCGCCAGCGCGGCGGCGAAGGTGACGGGGGCGTCACCGCGGACGACTGGATCATTACCCAGGGGATCCAGCTCGCCCGCGTGAATTACCCGGTCGAGCCCATACAGCCGGCCGTGCAGGCCGGCGCGACCTCGCCCCCCGCGCCGCCCGCCACGGCGCCCGCTGCGGCCGCACATTAGTAGTCGTCCGGAGGTACCGCCGTGATCTCCCATTTCTTCATCGACCGCCCGATCTTTGCCACCGTCCTTTCGGTGGTCATTCTCATCGTCGGCGGCGTGGCCCTGCTGCAGCTCCCGATCGCCCAGTACCCGGAAGTGGCGCCGCCGACCGTCCAGGTGACCGCGACATACCCCGGGGCCAACGCCAAGACCGTGGCCGACACCGTTGCGACGCCGATCGAGGCCGAGGTCAACGGCGTCGAACGCATGCTCTACATGTCGTCGCGGTGCACTAACGACGGGCAAATGCTCCTGGACGTGACGTTCGAGCTTGGAACCAATCTCGACATGGCCCAGGTCCTGGTGCAGAACCGAGTCTCCATCGCCCTGGCCAAGCTGCCGGAAGAGGTAAAGCGGATCGGGGTCACCACGAAGAAGAAGTCGCCGGCCATCCTGCTCTGCATCAACCTCATCTCCCCGGACGGAAAGTACGACCAGCTCTACCTGAACAACTTTGCCACGCTTAGCGTCAAGGACGACATCGCGCGCATCAAGGGGGTCGGCGACGTGACGTTCCTGGGCCCGCGCGACTACAGCATGCGCGTGTGGCTCGACCGCGACCGCCTGGCGTCGCTCCAGATGACCCCGTCCGACGTGATTTCGGCCATCCAGCAGCAGAACGTCCAGGTCGCCGCGGGCCGGATCGGCCAACCGCCGGTCCCCGCCGGCGCCTCGGTCCCCTTCGACCTCCCGATCAACACCGAGGGCCGCCTGTCGAGCGAGGAGCAGTTCGAGAACATCATCGTCAAGAGCGGCGGCGAGGGTCAGCTCGTCTACCTTCGCGACGTCGTCCGCGCCACCCGCTACGACGCGGCGGGCAACCCGGTCGAGAAGGGGATCGAACTCGGCGCCAAGAACTACGACGTCAACAGCTACCTGGGCGCGGGCGTGGACAAGCGCTACCCCGCGGCGACGCTCGCGGTCTTTCAGATGCCCGGCTCCAACGCCCTGGCGACCGCGGACTCGATCAAGGCGCGGATGGAGGAGCTCAAGACGCGATTCCCGGAGGGGATGGACTACCGCATCGTCTACGACACCACCGTGTTCGTCGAAGAGTCCATCGCCAGCGTCTACCACACGCTGATCGAGGCGTTCGTGCTGGTGTTCATCGTGGTCCTCGTGTTCCTCCAGAACTGGCGGGCCACCCTCATCCCCATGGTCGCGGTGCCCGTCTCGCTCATCGGCACGTTCATGGTCATGAGCATGCTGGGCTTCTCGCTCAACAACCTGTCGCTCTTCGGGCTGGTGCTCGCCATCGGCATCGTCGTCGACGACGCGATCGTGGTGGTGGAGAACGTCGAGCGCTGGCTGGCCGAGGGGCTGAGCCCGCGCGATGCCGCCCGCAAGGCGATGGACGAGGTGACCGGGCCGGTCATCGCCATCTCGCTGGTCCTCTGCGCCGTGTTCGTCCCGACCGCGTTCATGGCCGGCATCAGCGGCGAGTTCTACAAGCAGTTCGCGCTGACCATCGCCGCCTCGACGGTCATCTCGGCCTTCAACTCGCTGACGCTGAGCCCGGCGTTGTGCGCCCTGCTGCTCAAGCCCCACGGGCACGCCGCCGCCGCCACCGACGGGCACGCGCACGCCCACAAGCCGCCCGACGCCCTGCCCAGGGCGGGCATCGCGGTGATCGCCGGGCTGATCGCCTACGTGTTCCTCGTCCCGCCAGTCGCGCACGCGTTCGGCCTCGAGCCGGGCGGGCACGGCCACCCGGCGAAGGGCAGCCCGATGGCCCTGCTCGCGGTGAGGGTGGCCGTCTTCGCCGTCGGCGCTGTGGCGGGCATCTTCCTGGCGCGCTGGGTGAACGCGCTGCTGGCCCTCTTCTTCAGGGGGTTCAACAAGGCGTTCGACGTCACGATCGCCGGGTACGGCCGCTCCGTCGCCCTGTTCCTCAGGCTGAGCGCGGTCGTGCTGCTCGTCTACGCCGGCCTCATCGGCCTGACGGTGCTCGCGTTTAAGGTCGTGCCCAAGGGCTTTATCCCGGAGCAGGACAAGGGCTACCTCGTGGTCAACGCCCAATTGCCCGACGGCGCCGCCCTGGGGCGAAGCGACGCGGTGGTCGCGCGGCTGAGCGAAATCGCCCGCAAGACGCCCGGCGTGGCCTACACGATCGACGTCCCGGGCTATTCGATTCTCCTGAGCACCAACATCAGCAACGTGGGCGGGATGTTCGTCATCCTCGAGCCGTTCGAGCGGCGCAAAGGAGACCCCGCCCTGGCGGCGAACGCAATCGCCGACCGGCTCCGCCAGCAGTTCGCCGAGGTCATGGACGGGCGGATCGCGGTCTTCGGGGCACCGCCCGTGGACGGCCTGGGCAGCACCGGCGGCTTCAAGCTCCAGGTCCAGGACCGCCGCGGCACCGGGCTGACCGCCCTGCAGGGCTCCGTGCAGAACCTCGCGCTCCAGGGGAACCAGGACCCGCGCCTCAAGGGCCTGTTCAGCAGCTTCAGCGTGGCCCAGCCCCAGCTTTACGTCGAGATCGACCGAGAGAAGGCGCGCAGCCTGAAAGTGTCGATCGACGAGCTGAACCGCACCCTCCAGGCGTCGCTCGGCTCCTTCTACGTTAACGACTTCCTCTTCCAGAACCGCAACTGGCAGGTGAACGTGCAGGGCGACCCCAACTCCCGCCTCAAGGTGGAGGACATCGGCGCGCTCGAGGTGCGCAACGCCGACGGGGAACGGGTCCCGCTCCGCACCCTGGTGAACATCCGCAACACCGCCGGGCCGGCGGTCGTCAACCACTACAACCTCTACCCGTCGGCCGAGATCACCGGCAACGCCGCCCCGGGTATCAGCTCGGGCCAGTCCGTGGCCATCGTCGACGAACTGGCCACCAGCCACCTCCCAGCCGGCCTGGGGTACGACTGGACCGAGCTGACGTACCAGCAGATCCTCGCCGGCAAGGACATGCTTACCAAGCTCGTCTTCCCGCTGGCGGTGGTCTTCGTGCTGCTCGTGCTGGCGGCGCAGTACGAGAGCTGGTCGCTGCCGGTCGCGATCATCCTCATCGTCCCGATGTGCATCCTCGCCGCCCTCGCAGGCATATACATCGCGAAACTCGACAACGACATCTTCACGCAGGTCGGGCTGGTCGTCCTGATTGGTCTGGCGGCGAAGAATGCGATCCTCATCGTCGAGTTCGCCAAGCAGCTCGAGGACCAGGGCAAGCCGGCCCGCGAGGCGACCATCGACGCGTGCCGCCTGCGTCTGCGCCCGATCCTGATGACGTCATTCGCCTTCATCCTCGGCGTGGTGCCCCTCGTCCTGGCCACGGGCGCCGGCGCTGAGATGCGTTACACGCTCGGGGTGGCGGTGTTCAGCGGCATGCTCGGGGTGACGATCTTCGGCATCTTCTTCACACCGGTCTTCTATTACGTGATCCGCTGGCTGACCACCCAGCGCGCCCGCGCCGGCCGCTCGAGTGAGCGGGCGGACGTAGCCGTACCCGTCGAACCGCCGGTCGCGGTTGCGGCGGCGCCGTAACCTGCGCCCGGAGGACGATATGAAACTGCTGCTGAGTCTAGTCGGCGCGACACTCGCTCTGGCGGTCGGGGTTTCCGCCAGGGGCGACGTGAACGAACTGTTGCGGCGGGTCCCTTCCGACGCCAACGCGATCGTCGCCGTGGACGCCACGCGCCTCACCGACTCGACCGGTTCCCCCGACGCGTCGCGACCGGCGGCACGCCCGAAGTCACCCGTCCCGCTCCCGAAGGTTGCGGGCCTCCGGTCGCTCGTCCTGGCGTCGCGCCTCCACACCGCGTCCATGGAGCCGGCGTGGGAGGTGGCGCTGTTGGAGGTTTCGCAGAAACCATCGATGCAGGCGGTGGCGCTGGCGTCGGGCGGGTATCCCGACACCGCCGCCGGTAGGCCCGCCGCCTGGTGCGCCAGCGACATCTACTGTGTCGCAATCGATGACCGCACCGTGGCGGCGGTTCACCCGGCCGACCGGCAGTTCGCGGCTCGGTTGCTCGCGCAGCCGGCACCCAAGGCCACCGGCAGCGACTACCTCGCTGCCGCCGCCTCCCAGGTCAACCCCCAGTCGCCGCTGGTCATCGCAGTGGACCTCCGGGACGCGGTGAGCGAGGCGGGCGTTCGTCGGACGTTCGAGGCGGGCCGCCCGGCCTGGGCGGCGCAGATACCGGGGGATGAGAAGGCCGCGGCGAAGCTGTTGGGGAGTGTCCGTGGCGTGAGCGTGCGGATCGGGACCGTCGGACGCGACGGCGCCGACGGCGAGCTCACGGCTGATTTCGGGGAGGATGCCTCCGGCCTCTCGGCTGGCGCGAAGGGCATGGCCCTCGGGCTGCTCGCTGAGTTCGGGTTGGCGGTGCCGGACCTGGAGGCATGGGAGTTCTCGGCGTCAGGCCGCGCCGTCACCGGCAAGGGTCGGTTGTCCGTCACGGGCGTCGAGCGGCTGGCCGGCTTCCTCGCCGCGCCGGGGGTGGGGGCGCCGGAGGAAGGTGGCGAGGCTACGACGGCCGCGGCGAAGGGCGGGAAGCAGGCCGACCGCCGCGCGGAATCCTCGCGGGATTATTTCAACGCGGTCAGCGCTGTCCTGGACTCGCTGCGGCCGGGGGCGTCGCTCAGTGACAGCGCCGCCTGGCTGACCCGCAACGCCAAGCGAATCGACCAGTTGTCCGGGCTTGGCGTGGATCCGGAACTGCTGATGTGGGGCGCGGACGTGAGCTCGAAGCTCCGGGAAGCGGCGGGCATCCTGTCGGCCGGCCAACAGCGCGTGCGGGCGCGGACGTCGGCGGTGCAGGTGAGTGTCGCACACGTCACGGACAAGTCGTCTCCCGACCCGCGGCAGGCCGCACAGTCGCGGGCCGACCGGGAGAACGCGCGGCGGCAGGCGCAGCAGGCGGGGGCGGAGGAGCGGGCCGCCGTCTCCCAGGAGGCCGCCAAACCGCTCCAGGCGGCGCTGGAATCCCGCGGGAAGGTTCGGGCGGCCATGGCGGAACGACACGGCGGTGGGTTTTAGTTGCGGCGGCAGGAAGGTGGGTGCCGTATGACGATCAAGAGCCGGTTGGCGAAGGCGGTCATCGTGTTGGCGTGCGCGTGTGGCGCGTGTGCTGCGGACGAAGGGCCGGTCCTCGTCGCGGTCGCGGTGCCGGCGAAGGCCGCCGCCCCTGCGCCCGGCGCCGCGAAGGCGGCCGCCCCCGCGCCAGGCGCGGCGCAAGCCGCCCCGCAAGGGGGCTGGCCGCGCACGTTCAAGGACGGCGGCGACGAGTTCGCCATCCACCAGCCGCAGATCACCTCGTGGGAGGGCGACAAGCTGCAGGCGCGGTCCGCTGTCGCGGTGACCAAGCCGGGCGGGAAGGAGCCGCGGCTGGGTGTGATCTGGATCGAGGCTCGGACCGACGTGGATAAGCCGACGCGGGTCGTGACGCTCGACGGGCTGAAGGTGACGAAGGCGTCATTCCCCCAGGACGAGTCGTCGGCGCCGCTCTTCCTGGCGGCGATCCAAAAACACGTCCCCACGGCCGCGCGGGAGGTGCCGCTGGACCTGCTCGAAGCCAACCTCGCGGCTAACCAGGCGGTCAAGGCCGCGGAAGCCGTTGGGGTGAAGAACGACCCGCCGCGCATTATCTTCGCGACGACGCCGACGCTGCTCGTGCTGATCGACGGCGAGCCGGCTCTGCGCGAGGTGAAAGCCCCCGCGACCGGGGCGCCGGCGACGGGGACGGGGGCGGCCGCGGCCAAGGCCCCGGCCCCGAAGCTGATGCGCGTCGTGAACACGCGCGCCCTGATCCTGCTCGACGAGGTCAAGGGACGTCACTTCCTGCACGCGATGAATGGCTGGTATTCCGCCGCCGCCCCGGAGGGGCCCTGGTCCCCCCTCCCGGCACAGGAAGTGCCGCGCGCCGTCGAGGCCGTAAAGCAGTCGCTGGCGAAAGACCCAACCGTGGACCTGCTCAACCCCGAGAACCCCGAGACGGCCCCGAAGCAACGGCCGGTCGTGCTCGCCAGCACGAAGCCGGCCGAGCTGATCCAGATGAGGGGGGAGCCGCAGTACACGCGCGTGCCGGGCACGAACCTGATGTACGTGTCGAACACCGACTCGGCGGTGTTCAAGCACCTCACGAAACAACAGTACTTCGTCCTCGTGTCCGGCCGGTGGTTCGGCGCCGGGTCGCTGGAGGGGCCCTGGGCGTTCGTGGGAGGGAAGGACCTGCCGGGGGACTTCCTGAAGATCCCGGCGGACGGCGCGAAGGCGAACGTGCTCGTGTCCGTCCCCGGCACGCCGCAGGCCCGCGAGGCGGTCATCGCCAACGCGATCCCGCAGACGGCCGCGGTGAAGATCTCTGAGGCGAAGCTCACGCTGGTGTACGACGGCGCGCCCAAGTTCAAGCCGATCGAGGGGATCAAGGGGTTGCAGTACGCGACGAACACGGCGCTGCCGGTCATCCTGATCGAAGGCGACAAGACCTACTGGTGCGTGCAGAACGGCGTCTGGTTCACGGCCAGGTCCCCGACGGGGCCGTGGACGGTGGCGACGATGGTCCCGGCGGTGATCTACAGGATTCCGCCGAGCAGCCCGATCCACTACGTCACGTACGTCCGCATCTACGGCACCGCCCCCGACGTGGTCTACGTCGGGTACACGCCCGGCTACATGGGCACGGTGGTCTCGACCGAAGGCGTCGTGGTGTACGGCACCGGGTACTACTACCCCGCGTACGTCGGGACCTACTGGGTCGGCTACCCGCCGACGTACGGCTACGGCGCCGGCTTCTCCTGCGGTGCGGTGAGCGGGTTCGCGTTCGGGTTCGCGGCCGGTGCGTGGATGGGCAACTGCTGGTCGCACCCTCACTGGGGCCCGTACTGCGGGCATTACCACGGCGGGTGGTACGGGCACGGCGGCTGGGGGTACTCTAACATTAACATCAACTCGTCCAACATCTACCGCAACGGGCGCGGCGGCGTGACCGCCGTTAACCGCCACTACGGTTACGACTGGGAGGAAAACCGGTCGTACGCCAGCGGCCGGGGCACAACCTTCAACCCGTATTCCAACAAGGCGGGCGTCGGCGGGTACTCGGGGCATTACGACTACGACAACAACGAGTACAAGATGAATCGGGCCGGGGCGACGTACGACCGGGACACGGGCGAGGTGCGCGCCGCCGGGTCGAGAGTCACCGGCGACGTCGACGAGGGCACGCGCACCGTCACGCGCGGCGGCGCGACGTACGACCGGGACACCGGCGTGGTCAAGGGCGGGGGCTCCAAGACGCACGTAGACGACGACGGGAACATTGACCGGGAGACCGGAAAGTTCCGTTACAACACCAAGACCGACACCGGCATGGCCCGCAAGGGGGACGACCTCTACGTCGGCCACGACGACAGCGTCTACCGGCGCACGGAAGACGGCTGGCAGCAGAAGACGAACGACGGCTGGCAGGACGCCAACGTCGACCCCAACCGTCCCGCCCCGACGCGCGACCTCGAACAGCAGCGGCAGTCGCGCGAGGCGGGCCAGTCGCGCTACAACAGTTACCAGCAATCCAGCGCCAACCGCGGCAGCTACGCGGGGACGTCGCGGAGCGGGACGTCATCGTCTCGGAGCGGCGCCTCGCCCTCGCGCAGCGGCACCTCACCACCCCGGAGCACCCCTTCGCGAAGCGGGGGTTACGGTGGCGGTTACGGTGGCGGCCGTGGTGGGGGGGGCCGCGGGGGCGGCCGCGGCGGCGGCAGGAGATAAGTCACAGTTTACCCGGGAAAGGAGCCTCCAGATGAGTCAACGGAAGCAACGTGTGATTTGGGTGTCCCTTATGGTAGTGATGGCGACCGCGATTTGCGGCTGCGCCCCGGAACGGCCCGAGTCCGTCCCCGCGGACGCAAAGTCAATCGCGAAGCAGACCGGCAGCAACCCGGTCAACTTTACCGCACCGGACGACGGGTCCATATACGTCTACGACCGGTCCGAGCAGAAGATGGTGTACTCGGGAAGGCTGAAGGAGGGCGAGACGCTGGAAGTCGACCCCAAGCGCGACAAGGTCCGGTTAGACGGGCGGGTTGTGCTAGAGAAACAGCTCCGCGACCTGAACGAGTACCAGGTGTGGTTTGACGCAGAGCCCGCCAAAGCGCCCGCCGCAGAAACAGCCGGGACAAAGGTGGAAGTCCGGATGGTAAGGCCAGAAGAAGCCAGGACGGAAAGGCCGGTGGAAGTAAGGACGGAAAAGCCGGTGGAGATTCGGTCGCAAAAGCCGGTGGAAGTCCAGACGGACAAGGCCGTGGAAGTCCAGACGGATAAGCCCGTGGAGGTCCAGACGGACAAGCCGGTCGGGGAATAGTCGACTCCGTCCCCCGCAAGGGTCAGCCGCGCCGCGGCTTTGAATGGAAATGCGCGGGAACCGCGCGCCTAATTCCTAAGTGAGGTGACAAGTGACGACGTGCATTGCATTAGTTCGGGCGGCGTTGGCTGTGTCCATACTGGTGGCCGCCGTCGGCTGCGGGAGCGCGGAGCATCGCGTCGCGTCGAACTCCGTATTGAGCGGCGGGCTGTTCAGCCTCCGGGTCTCGAGCCCGGCCTTTGAGGACGGAAAGCCGATCCCCGCCAAGTACACGGAAGACGGCGAAAACGTCTCGCCGCCACTCGAGTGGTCCGGCGGGCCCACCGGCACGACGGGTTACGTCGTGATCGTGGAAGACCCCGACGCCGGCCGGAAGCTGCCGGCCCTGCACTGGCTCGTTTACCACCTGCCCGCGGACGTGAAGTCGCTGCCCGAGAACGCTGCGGCGACCGGGGACCTGACCCAGGGCAAGAATTACAAGGGTCAGGTCGGCTATGTCGGCCCCAAAGTGCCGAAGGGAAACACGCACCGGTACTTCTTCCAGGTCTTCGCGGTCGATCAGCCGGTGAACATCGGCCCCGGGGCGACGCGGGAAGAGTTCGCCAAGTCGGTCTTAAAGGGTGCCCTGGCCAAAGGCGTGCTCATCGGCACCTACGGGCAGTGATCGTGCGGGGCTCCTTCGAGTCCCGGCCCGATCCGAGGTGAAGCATGCCCCAGGAGTTGCACGTCATCAAGGCCGGTGATTTCCTCCGGTGCTCTGGCGAGGGGGGGATCGACTTCGAGACGAGCCGGGGGGTGCTGAAGTCGTTTGCCGAGGCACTCGTTAGTCGCGGCGTGCAAAAGGCCGTCCTCGACATCCGCAAGATCTACGGCAACCCCCCGGCAACGTACACCCAGCTATACCACCTCGCAAAGGCGTTCCGGGAGGCCGGATTCGGAGAGGCACACAAGTTGGCGGTACTGGTCTCGCCGGACCGTCACGACAAGGCCGAGTTCTTCGCCATCTGCGCCTCAGGCCGGGGCTGGAACGCCTGGGCATTCGACGACTTCGAGGACGCCTTCGAGTGGCTTACGGAAGAAGTCCCCATTCAGCCGGGGGGCACGTGAGGCAGTCGCGGACGGCAGACTATTGTCGCTGAATCGCGCTCGCCGGCACGTATGGGAAGTGACCGCCGTCGGCTTGCCGACCTGCTCATGTCCGACCCGGTCCGGCGAAGCAGACTATGTCTCGGGAGTTGCACGACATCAGGATGACCTCAACGCCCGGCGGCTGCCGGGCTTTTTTCATGGGCGCCGCTGATGCCGCGCGGTCCGTCACTCCCCTTGGCGCGCGTCCTGTACCAATAAGCGAGCAGCGCCAGGTCGGCGACCAGCGCCACGCCGGTGATGACCCAGGCCCTCGTGCCGCGGGCGGTCCCCGGTTCCGGCGTGGCGGCGCTGTCGTCGATGAAGGCCGCCAGGGCGTCGTTGAAGATTGCCGCATCGATGCGCGGGAAGTGGAACAGCCGGGGAACGATCCGGTCGGCCGCGGATTGGATGGCGGCCTTCGCTGCCCCTGTGGCCGCAAGCGCGACCCCTTCGGCCGGCCCGGCGGCAAACACTGCGTCACACGCTTTGGCCACTTCGGCCGGCAAGACGAGTCCGCCGGCTTCGACGAACGGTCGCTCCATCGACCGCTCGCCGGCGGCGAACGGAATGGCCGAAAAGAACCCTTCTGCCGCGGAAAGAAGTACGGTTTGCGACGCCGCCGCTTCGCCGCCCGCGGTCGTGGCGACGGCGAAGGCGGTGAAACGGAGGACTTCAACGGCGGAGGGGGCCGCCGCCGGAGTTTCTTTCGCGACTCGCGGCGCACTCGCCAGACCCCGCGGCGTGGCGGGCTGCACCGGCGCCTGCCGGACAACGACCGCTGCCGCTCGATCAGGGGCGGACGGAGCCGGTGCTTGCGGGGTTGACGCTTGCGGAGCCGGCGCGGCTGATTGCCGTGGTGGCGCCGTAACGACAGGAGGTGCTGCCGCCGGGGCGGGGCGCGGGGCGACCGGCATTTGGAAAACACGCGCCGGCGGCACGAATTGCACGACGGACGGTTGGAAATCAACGCGGTCGCTGATCCGGTCGTTCCCCCGGGGCGGCACGTCCCGGTGATCTGGCGGGTCCCGACGGTCCGCGACGAAGCGCAACCCTCCCTCTCGCCGCGGCGACGCGAACCTCACTTCGCCGAAGTGGTTTGCGCGGTGAATGGCCGTTCCGTGAGCTTCCGCACGACCGTGGGCGGGCCGGCCGCCGAAGCCGTCGAAGTGGCCGCCGGCGGAGAAGAACTGCCGCGCCTCCAGCGGCTCTACGCCGGCCGGCGGTGCGGGGAGAGGCGCGGGACCGCGACGCAGCGAAAACGGTGCCGCCATGTCACCTCCCTCTTATCAACTCTGAATCGTCCGGCGCGGACCGAGGAAGCGTATTCCATTCATTCGTGAGCGGACCATGAATTCCTGGAACATATTCAAAAACCTTCCGCCCCAACCCCCGCCGTCTCCTGCCCGTTCAGTCCGCGCAGCGCGTCGGGCCCGACGCGGCCGCGGAGGATCCGCTCGTACTTCCGCCACTGCCCCTCGTCCAGCACCTGCTTCGTTCGCTTGACCGCCTCGCGGAAGGCTTGGTCGCGCTTGTCGTTGAGCCGGTCGAACTGCTCGGCGTAATCCTTCGAGACCTTTTCAAACTTCTCCTTCTGCTCGTCGGTGAGCAGCGCCACCAAGGCGTCGTCGCGGCTCCGCTGGAGCCGGCGGGCGTCGTCGGAACATTCCCGCGCCGTGTCCCGCACGCCCTCCCAGATGGCTTTCATTTCCTCCGCCTGCTTCGCGGACAGCCCCAGTTCCGCCGCCAGCGGAGACGCGGCGGCACCGGTGGCGGAGGGGGTCCGCACGTCGCCGGCCGGCAGCCGGGCAAGGAGCAGCCCACCGGTAACGCCGGCGGCGAGGGCCATCGCGAAGGCAAAGAGGAGCAGGGCCATGGGCTTAACGGCTTTCATCGATCGGCCTCCCCGACAGGCTTTGCAGCACCCAGTCCGCCAGGCTCGCGTCCGCCAGGTACGCCTCCCCTGGTGTCGCCTCCCCGCCGGGGTGTGCCGGCAGCGGGTCGGCCCGAAGCGTCACGGCCACGCGCTCCCACGCCGGCGCCTCGGCGACCGCAAGGGAAGCTGGAACGTGTCCAGGCGCCCCCGGCGGCGCCAATTCCCGGATCCACACGCAGCTCACGATCAGCACGGACGCCGCCAGCGCCGTCAGCACCCCCGCCGTGCGGGAGAGGGACAGCGGGTAAGCCCCCTCGTCCCCCTCGATCGCGTCCAGCGCCGCATGAAGCCGCCGGGCGTGGTCCGCCGAAAGCGGGACCCCGGCCTCGCGGGAAACGGCGCGGGAAGCCTCGCGGAGCCACGACAGATGTTCCGCGCAGGCGGCGCAACCGGCGAGGTGTTCCCCGACGGACCGGCGTTCACGTGCGTCCAACTCCCCGTCGTGATTCGCCTCCACTTTCACTTGGAGCGGGCAGTTCGACGCCGCGGGAGAGTGAAGTCCTGTCGTCGCCGCCGCCGAGGGAAAGCAGCAGGGATTCCACGCCGGCCTCGGAGATGTCGAATTCGGCGGTGGTCACTTCGCCGAAGTCGATCCCGACGCGGCCGTGGCGCCCGCCGCAGCCGAGCGTTGTCGTGCCCTCGCCTTCCGTTTCCTCTTCGGTCTCCTCCACTGCGGTCGCGGACCGAACGACCAGCGTGTCTTCGCCGCTGAGGCGGACGTCCACGTAGTTCGCGGCGTCGTCCCCGGCGATCGTCAAGACGCCGTCCGTCACCACCGCGGTCACGGCGAACAGTCGCCGGTCTTCCAGGAGCTGGATCATCCTCATGTTGTTTTCCTCCGGTTGCAGATGTCGTGTTTGGAACTGGGGGGTGTTGCTTCGCCGGACGTCACACCCGAACGCCCGACGACCCGTGCCGGCACTGACATGGTTCCGGAGAACTGACCACTTCTTCCAACCGGTGCCGGATTTTTTCGGGCAGGCGGTGCGGGCTGTCGGCGGCCCGGGTCTTTGTTGAAAATTGTCGGACGTGAGGTACTGTGGCCGCGGAAGAGTTCGGTCGTAGGAAGTGCGCCCTGCCACTGTGGGAGGCGGCTTGGGATCGAGTGCCGCCCCCTCACGTCGCCGAATCGGCGGGCGCCGTCGTTCACCAGGGACGGTGAAGAATGGCTGTTAATCCCGTGCGCGTTGCCCGCCCGTTAGCCGCCCGTCTGTCCCGCCGTACAAGAGGCTTCACCCTCACCGAATTGCTCACCGTCGTCGGCCTGATCGCGTTGATCGCCGCGCTGCTGCTGCCCGTCGTCGGCCGGGTCCGCGCGACGGCGGCCGCCGCGGGCTGCCTGGCGCACCTGCGGCAGTTGGGCACGGCCTGGACGATGTACATGGCGGAGAACCGGGGCCGCTTGCCGGAGTACGTGGGTTACCACGACGCCGAGGTCCAGTGGAAAGAGTCGTGGCCGGGAATCATGGAGAGGCAGAAGGCGAAGGTGAACGACCTCCGCTGCCCCGCGGCGGACGAGCCCTCGCCGTCGTCCGGCCGGCGCGGGTACGGCACCGCGGTGCACGCCTGGACGGGCAAGTACGACAGCCCCGGGCAACTCAAATTGAACCCCCAGACATACCGGGAGGGCAGCTACGGCTATAACGGCTATCTCGTCGCCGAAATGGGCGCCGGCGCGGCCGGCCACAAGAACTACCTCAGCGGGTTGTCGAAGTGGGCGACGCTCCCGGTGCTGTTCGACTGCGCTTACGCCGACGCCAGGCCGAGTAACGGGCAGCCGAGTTTCCCCGTCCGGCCGCCGCCGGACCTGAGTGGTCAGCACGTCAAGCCCGGCGACCCCGAGCACTGGAAGTTCCTCCTCGCCCGCCACGGCCGCGGCATCAACGTGTACACGGCCGACGGCAGCGCCGCCTGGGTGCGCCTGGAGGACCTCTACGCGTTGTCGTGGAAAGACGGCTGGGCGCCCTACCGGCTGGACCTGCCCATCAAGTAAACTAGCCGCGCACCGCACGTCGCGATCGCAGTCAATCGAGAGGCGAGATGGGCAACTACCTCCGCTGGCTCAACGGCCTCGACCCAACCCCGGGCACGCCGCGCGACCTCCGCTGGGCGTGGGTCACCATCGCCCTCATCGCACTCGTCGCCATCGGCTACGGCGTCATCGCGTTCAACTGGTACTTCCAGGCGAAACTGAAGCG
>Ga0209382_10001566_pt1 | contig 35494 bp, 41 predicted proteins | sample SoiMetdeltSBSDD5_FD_187599 | JGI IMG/M metagenome (GOLD analysis project Ga0209382, IMG submission 187599) | Bulk soil microbial communities from a Populus tree surrounding site in Tennessee, USA - Soil MetaG P. deltoides SBSDD5 (SPAdes) (version 2) | ecosystem: Environmental > Terrestrial >... | reverse complement strand
GTGGCTAATTTGGTTTACCCAAGGTAGAAGTGGGTCCAAAAAAAGAAGAAAAGTAAACTAAGTTTAGATGAGACGATAAAACCAGTTCACTATTCATAACTTGGTGAATAGAAAAGTTTGAAAAAAAATAAAACATCGCATGCCCCTGATGTTGCTACTGAAATGGAGAATGAGATATCCTTTTGGTTAGCAAAATCTCTTAAATCAGTTACTAGTGGTTCGGTTGAACTTTATGCTTCTGACAAACCTGCTTTAAAAATGAAAGTCATGAATAATAATGATAAAAATAAAAAAATAAATATCAATTTTCTAGAGCCTGAACTTTTTAATATAGACATAGCCAAAGATGAAGTGGAAGACAATAGAGGCTTCTTCGATAAACTGAAAAATGCATTCAACATAACTAAAATGATACTTGATAAGGATGAAAAGGTCCTGTCGTTTTCAAAAAAGTTTGCTCAATATTTGACCGATAATGATGTTACGCTTTCATTTTCAAGGAAAGGCAAAGAAGCAATAACAATAGGAAAAGAAGCGAAGCCGACACTTTCAAAACTATTAACAAAAAGTGATGATGTACAGATTAAATCCCCAAAAGAGGCCGCTAAATTAACAGATGATGTACTAACGGAAGAGTAATGTGGTAACGGTCAATATCGTATGACCTTATAGATAGCAAAATACCCTATCTTTACTTTTTTTTCCTGTCGTATCTAGCAAGAAATTAATATGAATGATATTGAGAAGCACTAACAACTCTGCAGGTTGTTTTCCTAGAAAGATGATATCCTACATCATATAAATCCAAAGTTGTCCGTAATATAGGTATGATTCAAGAAAATTATGAGAATCAACAACAAGAGCAAAAAATACAACAATCAATGAGCGTATGGTCGCAAATGGCAGGGCAGTTTTTAGAAAGCCTAACAGACAAAAATATGACAGCCACTATGGAATTACAGAACATAGAAATTGATGTTCCAAAAGCACGGGGCCCTGACGGTAGAGATCTAGGCGGTGCCAAATGGATAGTAAATGGAAAGATTGTATGGACTACCGAACTACATAAGACATAGGAAGTACTAGACTTAGGACCTTCACTTCATAATGCGCAACACCATCTGAAATGATACCACGATTTTCTGCTAAGGTACTTACAGAATCTGAATATTTTTGGGTTGTACAGATGGAATCCTTACTGTAAGGACACCGTCGACATAGGTTGCCGCTCCAACGATATTTTCGCTGTCTGGGGGAGATATGGGGAGTATAATTTTTTTATCTATCTGCCTAGGCCTAAGTTTATAATAAACAGATCCCTTCTGCAACTCTTCACCCCGGTCCCTGTTTGCCCTAATACGTAAAATATCTTCGTCAATACTTAACCTGATATCTTTCTTCGCGTAACCTGGCAGATCGATTTTAACTATTAACTCGTTTGTGTCATCGTCTTCGAACATATCTATAGCAGGCATACAAAATTCATAGAATTCTCTCGAAAAATCACTTAGCCCCTTGGTTACCCATGAGCATGTCATATACATTCTTGGGATCTATCATGTATAAACATTAGTCACAACCCTAGACGGTATTAGAGAATATAACCATTTGGATCATTTAATCGGAATCAAAAATAAAGCACAGCTATAAATAAAATAAAGAATATTTATAATAACACAATGAAACCAATTGAGACATTATTCTGGCTAGGGACCGCAGGGGTACTGTATATGACGGCCAATACTATAGTGAAGAACGTGGCTAGAGACATAATTCATGATTTTGAAAAACACGATATTGAAAGAAGAGAGCGCCGACGATGGTTAGATTGGTAGGTCAGTTTACCTAGCATCGTTATAACCGGAATTAAATTACGGAATTACAATAAGACAGACAGATAGAGCGTCATAGGAAATCTAGTATCCTCTGGAGACGTCGAAATTTCTAATGAAATGGCGGGTATGAAAAACCTCAGATGGTAGCGTGACTATTATTGTTCAATATATACTATCTTGGAAATCCGGTTCATGGCGGGTATGTTACATTTAATGCACATCTTCTTTATAATTTAAAGCGGAACGTTGTTCTGAAGGTATCGGATAAGTCCGAGGATAAAGTAAGATCGTTAGGCTGGGGTAAATATTATCAGAATGTTTCCCCAGACTCTATTGCTAATGATGACAACTATGTAATAAGTGCTCTAGAAAAGAGTCATTATCATTTCTTTGACAAAATAAAAAATAAAAATATCATACTCATCACACATGATACAGTCGAACTAAAAAAGGAGGCTATCGAATTAATCCGGTCAGACAAATGGAAGGTGATAGCGATACGTCGACAAATATCTAACTTCTTAAAGCAAAAATACGACATACCTAGCAAGTTCATCAAGCATCCTTTTCATCCACCAAAATTTACAAACAGAAGCAGGAGACGAGGAGCAACTAGCATCTCCCGAATACACTTCGACAAACATACTGAAATAATGATACAGGCAAACAAACTCATAAAAGATGATAAAGATAAAATACAGATCTACGGACAAGTAGACCAGATTTATTCCTATCGCACCTTGAACAGAATTCTACCTGAGAAACAAAAGCCGTTCCATAAGAATTATCCATTCTACATTAAACCATTAGTCAAATCATTCGAGTTTCTAAAAAAAACATTATCACATTATAAATTTGTCATTGACATGTCTATGATTAAAAATGACGGCGGCGGGACTCAATACACGTTTCTAGAAGCAATTCATTATGGATGCGCGCTTATACTACACTCTAAATGGATTCTCGAAAATAAAAAAGACAACATCTTCAGGCCAGATTATAATTGTCTTGTTGTCGACAACGCAAAAGAGTTAGCAGAATTAGCTCAAAATAAAAAATTAGATACTACAAAGATAACAGACAATGCTAGGAAAATCTTAAAAGATCATGCAAAGGTAGATTGGCAGAAAGAGATAGTTGAACTTCTGTATAAGTGATACTAATTCCGTATTGGCTGTTGGCGCGCCTAGAGTCCCTTAATACTGTTTAGACTCTGTTATAACGCATAATACAGAAGTATGTGATAAGCCTGACTCAAAGAAGGAGGACAAGAGCATGGTTTACACGCGGCCGGATTGATCCTCTTACAAAAATTGATACTTCTAAATATCATATTTTCTATTGTTCTGCTGAGATACCAAGTCTGATTATCGCTGTTGTTGTTTCTTTCCAGCATATCAAGCACGCATGATATGCAGATACCTTCAGATCTATTCTCTGCTACAACCTGATTGGTAAATTTGTTGCGATATTGTACAGTACGTGTCACCCCGCCTGCTCTAAAATTATTTCGTGACTCTACTAACCGTAGTTAATGCATTCTATCTATTGCATCTATTTCTGCTTGAGATAGGTTTCCTGGTAGGATATTACCGTATAAAGGTGATACGCCTTGAGATAGATTATCTTCCTCTGATGCTTTATCTATTGTATCTGCATTCTCGTCGTTCCCGCTATCGCCTTCTTCTGTCGTTATTTGTTCAGAACTGCTGCTACTACTTGTACTCAATGACAAGTCTACAAATTCAGGTCTGGGGGCAGGAGAATTATTACCTATCTTGCATACTAATTCTAAGTTCTTGACTGTGGCGACACATGCTTTGTACTCGTCACCTGTATTCACAGTGACATTTGGAAATGTCGCAACATATTCTATAAAATGACCTGCCCCTTCACTTGAATTTATTGGAACAACCTCAGGTCCTAATGCATCAAATAGCTTCACTTTTGCTACATCATTATTTGCAGTAACTATTGCAACTACATCGCCCTTAGACTCATGTACATCAAATATTGTCATAATAACCTTAAATATATCATCTCCTTTTCCTGTCTCAGCCTGTGCAGGTTGGTTTAATAGAGGAGCCGCAATCACGGATGTAAGAATCAGAGAACCTAGCACAGCGAGGGAATTATTGTTATACTTGATATTTGATGACAAATCCGGAGAGGATGAACATTTACTGTTACAATATCTGTACTTTTCCAACCTTTCAAATTGATGCTTTCTCCATACTCCATTAACTCTTCTTGTGGCCTTCAAAAAACCTCTGATTTCAAATCCATAGAGCATATACATAATCCATAATTAACTGGGACTCTAATTACTTGGGACTCTGTATTCTATGTAATTGCATAAGTGCATACATCAAGAAGATGCTTCTATGCGTAGGGAATATGTATATACCCACGACCATAATCTCGAACTGAGTCATATGTATATGGAATCAATAATCAAATACTAAAATGCAGTTTGCGTAGTGTATCGTACTTTGAAAAATGGAGCCATGAATCGGTTTGACACTATCGTAATACTACAGTAACATGTTTAAAATTGTTAATGACGCATGATTTCAAATTTGTTTCTTAAGTTCTCCCTTTTCCAATGTTATCGTATTAATCGTTTCACATTTCACATTTCTCACATTTTGCGCCAAAGTCAGTTATATTCCAAAAAGTGTTCCAATTGTTTATGCATCCTTGTTATTGTATTTTATAATCCTTTGAGTTTAGTATTCGAACATTGCCAAAGTAACTTCTCGCTGATTATTCACTTAAGTCGTCTAGTATCCTCTGTCTCTTGAGGTGTAGCAGTATCATGCATACTACCATGTGATTCTTCTTCTAGATGCTGTATCCTTTCCTCATTTGTAGAGAATTTCTTCCCACATACAAAACATTGAAAACCTGAAGGCATTTTTGGATGTTCTTTTTTCTCGAGGTATTCGGCTTTAGCCATAGCTCAATCCCTGTGGATTTTATGGTATAAAAAAGGGGCAGTAACAATCTTTTCTGTCGATAATTCTTTCTTTGTTATATCTAAATAGTATATTTTACAATAGGTCCGAAGGTCAATTCTGTAGGCATTGCTGCAGGGCGGCCGGCCCCTAGACTCAGCAGACGAATTCTACATTGATCTGGGGTTAGTTAGGGCTTCTGATAGAAAAGATTGATATTGTATGTCTTTGGATTCATTAGTCAATATAATGGCTAATTGTACAAAATGTGGAGCTGATGTTACGGTGACTGGATACGAAACAGAAGAATTGAAACTCCCTAATGATGTGACTGGTTATTTAGTCTCATGCAAACAATGCAAAACCATACTTGGAATAGTCCAAGAGAAATAAAGGTCAGTACTTGGCGTCAATGAACTGAGATTAACAAGGTTAATCATGTCTTTAATATGAGTCTAGACGAAATTATATTTCCTTTGTCCATATGACATAATGAATTCTGCAGGAGATTCAACGCCTCCATGACCACCATTGAGATCAGGTTGGGTCTCCTGGGGATTCATGCATTGTTCCGTAGTACTTTTAAATGATCTTTCGATTAATTTTACTTATCTTGGAATTCGATAGGATATCAAATGCCGATTCAGACACAGACCTAAAGATCAAAACCATGAAATTCATATTGAGAGAAGTTTGTAAAAAGTATAAGGAAAAAGGCGATCCAACTTTTAATTCTGACGAAATTAGTGAGGGCCTTCGAGGACTGGGCCCTGGATATGTTGATCTAAACATTAAGGAAACATGGACACAGTCAAGGTTTGTTGATATTGATGAAAATTATAATTTTACTCTAAATGAGGAAGGAAAGAAGGCCTGTAAGAGAGGAGAATTAGACTGAGTTTACACATACTTTAGGCCTTCAATCGCTTTCTCAATACGACCTTGTAGAAATGCTTGCAGGTTTCACATATTCCAAAAAGCATGTGGAGTAAGAAGATTCGGTTCACCGCATTTCTTACACGTATATACAACCATAGAGGTAAAATTCAGAAAGTACCTAATCAATGACATTGATAAGTCAACTTGATATTGAGGAGACTTAGAATCTTATGATGGAGTTAACAAAGTCGAGTCATTTATAACAACTGGTTTAACAATTTATCAGGGACTGGTTAAGGAGTGAGATTGACAAAAGAATCAGTCAACAGTACTTATCATCATCAGCAGCGGTAATAATAAAAGAGGCATAATATATATCTCCTGTATTTTAAGAAAAGATCCATTGTTTTGTGTTTAGAGGTATCATATAATTATTACAAGAAGACTCGAAAGCATTAGGTCAAAAACGCACAATTTAGAGGATTTTAAACTGACTGTTTTTTACATCTCCACAGTAAAAATCAGACAAGTAATAACAAAAAGTATACTAAAAGTACAGATCTTCCGTCACCAGACTTAAATCAATCATTAACAAATTCGTGTATAATGACTAGTAATGCTAAAACTAAAAAAATGATGGTAAAAGTGGGCTTTACCTTTGCCGTGATTGGTATATTTATTATTAGCTCATTAATGTTAAACTCAAGCAAATCAATGTTAAACTCAAGCAACACTGCAATAGCACAACTGCCACTACAACAACAACGAGTCCATGCTTTAGACGGCACAACGTTTCATATCAATAATGTGACATTTTCGCACCGTATGGCAACCGTAAATGGTATTCAAATGCACTACGTAATTGGTGGTCAAGGAAATCCACTAGTCTTGCTGCACGGATTTCCAGAAACATGGTATGAATGGCGTCATGTAATGCCAGCTTTAGCTAAAAATTATACTGTTATAGTACCTGATCTTAGGGGACTTGGAGACTCTTCAAAACCACCCACAGGATATGACGGGAAGACTACTGCAGAAGATCTAAATCAGTTGATATCTCAATTGGGCTTTAAAAAAATCCTACTGGTAGCTCATGACATAGGAGCGCAAACAGCTTTTTCGTATGCTAAAACTCATCCAAACAATATAAGCAAATTAGTAATAATGGATTTTATTTTCCCAGGTTTTTTACCTCCACAGTTTGGTCAGAATGGCCCTTGGTGGTTTACCTTTCATCAAGTCCCTAACCTACCAGAATTTCTCATAGAAGGTCAAGAGCGAGAATACATATCATCGTTCGTCAAAATGCTAGCTTATAACCCATCTGCAATCACAGAAGGAGATCTAGATATATATGCCGAAAAATACTCTGTCCCAGGTGCAATGCGAGATGGATTTGAATACTACAGAGCCTTCCCTCTAGATGCAGTACAAAACAAAGCATTAGTAAACCAATCCAAGCTTCCCGTTCCAGTTCTTATATTGGAAGCCGACTTCTATCCAGTATTCGGAGGAGCTGTACAAGGCATTCCTGTAGTCAATGCGGTAAAGGCAATGGCTCAAAATGTTACTGGCATTAAGGTTCCTTTGTCAGGTCACTGGATTCCAGAAGAGCAGCCACAGTTTGTCATTGACCAACTAGCCAAATTCTTTGGCAGTTAGCTCAATTGCATAACCCATTGCAATTGATCTGCCTTACAGTGGGAGAATTTGTATGCCATGTTTTGTGTGTTATCGTGATCATACGAGATACTGTTCCTAAGAATAAACATACGATTGAACGTTGCCATTCAACAGATCATACTGTCGTTCAGTCTTTTATCTACAATAATGATTGCATCTGGTTACATAGTTGTATGGATATGGAATTACTCGATTACGATATGCTAACAATAAGATAGAGGCATCATGGACAGACCAATTAGAAGTAGTCAAACGTTTAAAAAAATCTCTGGTTCGCCATGGTTAATTCTTGCAGTATTAAGTTGCGTGGGACTCATTTCAACGTTCGCAGACACCATGATACTTCCAGCGATTCCCGATTTTATCAGGGACTTTAATATATCCTATAGCACGTCTTCTTGGATACTTGCCTCGTTCCTAATCACGGGCGCTGTAATGACGCCTGTTGCAGGAAAGCTATCTGACATTTATGGCAAGAAGAAGGTATTGCTGATAATATTAGGAATCTATATTGTTGGCATTACGCTAGCTGCTTTTTCATATGACTTTGCAACCTTGCTTACGGCAAGGATAATACAAGGTATTGGTGTTTCAGTATTTCCGATAGCTTTCAGCATCATAAGGGATACCTTTCCTCAAGAACGACTTGCCATAGCACAGGGAATTTTTAGCTCGTTATTTTCAGCAGGAGCAGTAATAGGGGTTGCAATAGGCGGTACAATAATAAATAATTGGGGATGGCATGCCACATTCCTAGTTGTTATTCCGGTGGGGATAATTTTATTCGCAGTAATCAGCGTAATCGTTCCTGCTAGAAAAGATCAAGTTATCCCGGCTACTATTTGTGATAAAAATGCAGAATTTTGCAGTAGATTTGTACATGTGAGAAAAGATATTCTACTATCTGAACTCATTGATGGTGGTGACATCAATAACGTCAACAGGACCAAATCTGTCGTAGATATTAAGGGTGCAATCACACTATCTGCAACAGTTGTCTCGTTTCTAGTCGCACTTCAATTTACACAGGCAGTCTCCGATACATCTTACTCCATTCCAATTATTGTCGCCCTTGGAGCAGCAGCAGTTGTCAGTCTGATATTGTTTGTAAGGGTAGAGAAAAGAACAGATTCGCCATTAATCGATCTCAAACTTTTGAAGGATAAGACATTGCTTCCTGCAAACATAATAAACATGGTCGTTGGCATTACCGCATTAATGGTAGTTTACCAGACCATACCCATATTGATCCGTACTCCTTCCCCACTAGGATTCGGAGGGGATGCACTTGATATTGCAAGAATCCAACTCCCTTACATGATCATATCGTTAATAATGGCTATTGGCTCTGGACTTGTAGTATCCAAATTCGGTAATCTGAGACCTACATTAATAGGAATAACGATCTCGCTTGCAGGATTCATTTTTCTTTTTATAATTCACACTACAGAATTTTCGATAACGATCGGTCTTGCAATACTAGCGACAGGCTTATCCTTAACACAGATCGGGGCAATAAATATAGTTCTAGTATCAACTCCAAAGCAGTCAAGTGGGGTGTCGCTTGCTATGACTGTTCTTCTCTATTTAATCGGAACCTCTGTTGGACCTGTGATTGCAGGGATATTTATGCAAATGTATCAAACCACTTTAAACGGAATTGTCGGCTTATTTCCTTCATTAGAATCGTACAGTTTGATCTTTCTTACTGCTATTATCATGTCACTAGTATCTGTGGCACTTGTTACCTTTATCATGAGAAAGATATCAAATCCAAAAAACCTCGTGTAGTTGAAGTCACAGGTCGATGGATCTAATGGTGTGGAAGTTTCCTTAAAACTCACAATCGGAGAGTTGGAAAAATATAGGGTTTAGGATTAATTGATCTGATTAGAAGTCCCCCTTTTTTGGTTATGAAGCAGGTAGTTTTTCTATCAACCACTCTGTTTCGTTAATAACATCAAATCGTGAACATCAGAACCAAATTCAATTAAATTATCTGTTTCTCTGTAACCTATGACAGGGTCTAGACATGTTGGACATAACTGATAATAAACGTGAACCCACTTATCCCTTGAATTTCTTCCTATACGGTGACTCGACATTTGTGGGTGAAAACTATCGTTACAATTCGGACACTTCATTCACAATCTATATTCATCAGGGATCACTTAAATGATTGTAAATTTTGTCTTTACATCCTTATATCGTAACAAGTGCGAGACTATCGCACTATTTTTATCTAAAAACCAGACAATATCAATCCGGCTTGGTTATAAAAAAATTTTATATACACAGGAGGGTAGATGCTACACATGACTGAGCCAGGAATATTGGATTGGGATAGTATCGTACACAAGAATGTGAGGTCAAAGGACGGACAGGATGCTGGAAATGTCGATGCGACAGATGCAGATTCTGTAATAATTATAACCGAAGGTGCAAGGGAAGAATACAAAATTCCCAAGTCACAGGTCGATGGATATAATGGTGCAGAAGTTCTCTTAAAACTTACAATAAGTGAGTTGGAAAAATATAGGGTCTAGGATTAATTGACCTGATCAGGAGTCCCCCTTGGATTATTTTTTTATGTTTCGAGACAACTTATAGTTATTGCTGTCTTCTCATAATCTCTTCTGCACAAGATAACTAAATACCCAATTTGGATCCTTTTTTCCCTTCGAAGCAAATAGATTACGTCTCTCTTTCATCGCTCACTCCTGATGGTGTTGTTGGAATTGATGTGTTAGTAGGTTGTATTGGTGCTGACGTGTTACCAGATGGTGCGGCTGCTACTCCTGCTGTTGTATTGGTCAGAGTGTTTGCTGCGTTGACTGAGGTAGAAGTTTGGCACATTTCAATGCTGCAATATTATCATCATTAAACAATGCTTCGGATAGACATTTCGTATATGCATTTTCTGGAGAGTCAGGAAACAATATCTCGCATGCCAATTCGTTTTTATCATCTTTTGTTGCAAGCGCTGCTGCTTTCATTGTGTTAAAATATAGATAATAAACAATTACCATTTTCATACCTACACAATAAAAAATGAGACAGACATTACAAGAAGTATTCCAAAAGCGTACCTTGACTTACATAATACCTAAATCAATCCAGTAATATATTGTACTTATGAGTTCGACTCAAGTTTCTAAACCTACTGGTCCTTTAGAAAAGATTCTGGTAACAGGTGCTACAGGTAAGCAGGGCGGTACTTTAGCCAAATTACTGCTTCAAAAAAACCATAAAGTGTATGCACTTGTTCGAAATATTCAATCACCTGCAGCACAAGAACTTAAAAAGGAAGGAGCCAATTTGGTAAAGGGCGACCTTAACAATTTAGACTCATTAGAGCAGGCGGTAAATGATGTAGATTCGATATTTCTAATGGGAACACCGCTTGAGGACGGAATCGAAGGTGAAACTCGCAGAGGAAAAATGATGGCTGACATAGCTAAAGAGAAAAATGTCAAGCATCTAGTCTATAGTTCAGTCGTAAATGCTGATAAAAATACTGGTATTCCTCATTTTGAAAGCAAATATAAAGTTGAACAACATATCCAAAATCTTGGAATTCCTTATACTATTATTGGTCCCACAGCTTTTATGGAAAACTTACTAGGTCCAGGATTACAACAGGGTCAACTTGCATTACCTTTATCTCCCTCTCGTATCCTGCAACAGATCGCGCTTGAAAATATTGCGGAGTTCTCTGCCCTCGTACTGGAACATCGTAATTCATTTTTAGGTAAGCGGATAGATATTGCCTCTGATGAGCTTACAGGAGAGCAAGCTGCTAAAGTTTTATCTGAAGGTTTAGGACGAAAGATTAGGTATGTACATGTTCCATTGGAGCAAATCCGTCAGGCAAGCGAAGATCTGGCGCGCATGTTTGACTGGTTTGAAAGAGTAGGAACCGGTATAGATATTCCAAGTCTGCATCAACAGTATCCAGAAGTCAATTGGCTTAGTTTCAAAGACTGGGCTAAATCCCAATTACTAGCCTTCAGAGGAAGGAGTAGTTCTTCATAATGAAAGCTGCAGTCGTTCCTAAAATAGGTGGTAAATGGGAAGTAAAAGAGGTTCCAACCCCACATCCAGCTACTAATCAGGTTTTAATAAAGATGCATGCAAGTGGTTTGTGTTATACTGATGTTCATATCACAGAAGGTCATGTGCCTACCGGAGCTTTTCCTCGTACTATTGGTCATGAACCGGCAGGAGAAATTGTCGAGGTAGGTGAGGGTGTTACCAGTCGCAAAATTGGTGACAGAGTAGGAGTACCATGGTTTCAGGCGTCATGCGGAAGGTGCGAATGTTGTCTGCGCGGGAAGCCGATGTTCTGTGCACAAATGATTGGCACAGGTATCGGAATCCAAGGAAGCCACGCTGAGTATATGGTCGCATACGCTGACGCCACAATGCTCTTACCAGATGGCTTGACATATGAACAAGCAGCTCCCGTATTTTGCGCTGGTTATACTGTTTGGAGTGGTTTGAGATGGGCAAATCCAAAGCCGCATGAAAGAATTGCAGTAGTTGGAATAGGTGGGTTGGGGCATCTGGCATTACAGTACTCAAAGGCTGCTGGGTTTGAAACAATTGCAATAACCCATTCAAAGGATAAAGAGGAGTTGGTGCATAAACTTGGTGCCGATATTGTTGTTTCTGATGGTCAGGGATTGAGAGAGGCTGGGGGAGCAGACATAATTTTGGCTACAAGCAATTCATACAAAGTAGCGGCAAACACATTGAGGGGTTTGAGGCCAGATGGAAGATTGATGTTTATCGGGGGCTCCGACGAGCCTTTTACCATACCATCACCGGGTGAATTCTTGGCGAATCGCCATCAGATAATTGGCTCTCAACAAAACGGTCGGGAGTATCTGTACGAAGCGTTAGATTACGTTGCCAAAGGTAGAGTGAAAGTGATGGCTGAAACATTTCCTCTGGATGATATAGCTGATGCATATGAGAAGGTGGCTAATGGTAAGGTTCGCTTCCGTGCAGTGATTAAAGCGTAGGTTTGTAGTGGGAAAAGAGGCTGCCATGATATTAGAAACAAGAAGTATGTCTGATAGAGCATTTCAAGACTTGATCAGGCAACAAATTAATCTGCGAATATTTCTGTTAGTTAGCCTAACCGTATTCCATCCATCATAGTGTCTTCTTAATTTGATCTGCAATCTTTTCGGCGGCCATGATAACAGTAGGATTGGGAGCTGCTGACACTGCATCAGGAAATATTGAGGCGTCTACAACTCTCAGCCCAGTCACTTTGTACACCTTTCCTTGAAAATCCACCACAGCCATTTTGCTGCCATTAGGCCCCATAGGGGCTGTTGCAAAAGGGTGTCCATAGCTTTCAATCGTATTCTTCATTGATTCGATGATTTGTTCGTCTGTATCGACCTTCCAGGGATTCAATTCTTGAACAATCATTCGTTTTAGTTTGTCAGAACTGGCGATTTTCCTTGACAATTTCACCCCTTCCAGCAGGCGTTTGCGATCTTCTTCAACAGCAAGGAAATTTAAATCAATGATCGGTGCTGCATATGGATCTTTTGAAGCGAGCTTAAAAGTTCCCCTTGATTGCGGATTGGTAACGGCCACAGCAAGAACGAAACCCACTTTTGTTGGGCTTTGATCTGGAGGGAGCAAATGTGTAGCCGTAATGTGCAGATCGAGTTCACCTTTTCGGGCAAATGAAGATTTTGTCCAGAGCTTAACGCCAATTACCGGGATTTGACGCCCAATCGTGTCAGGATTAGCAGCATAAGCATTATAATAATGCGGATGGTCGATTAAATTCTCACCTAAGGGAAGTTCAGCAACAATGGGAATATCATGAGAAGCCAGCTCATGTTTGGGACCAATGCCGGAGCGTAACAATATAGCCGGGCTTCCATAAGTACCTGCTGACAGAATTACTTCATCGGCCGTGAATTGTCTACCATCTACCAGTTGAATTCCATAGGCAGTAGTGTCATTAAAAAGAGCTTTGTCGGCGATGGCATTCCCGATAATGGTAAGATTTTTACGGTTCCTCACATCGTCATTTAAATACGTCATGCCAGTATTCATACGGTGGCCATCACTGATATTCATAGGATACGGACCGACGCCGTGTTGTTCTCCTGCGTTAAAATCCTTGATCTCTTTAAAACCATTCTCCACAGTGGCGTTGATAAAAGCAAGCTGCATTGGGCTGATATCCGATTTGGTTAATTGTGTGATGGGAAAAGGACCCGAATGACCATGCCAATAATTGTCAGCAACATTTGAAGTTTCCATTTTCTTGTAATAGGGAAATACATCCATCCAGCTCCAGCCTTCTAAACCTGCAGCAGTCCACCGGCTGAAATCAGTCGGAAGCGAACGTACCGCGGCCGCCCCATTTATGGCTGAACTACCCCCTAACACCTTTCCGCTTATTGCATGAATGGCATGGCCGATATAGCCCGGTTGTGTCATATGACCCCATTCGAAACGCCTATCAAAATTGGCAGCAACAATATTACTACTCGCGATTACCTCTGGATAGCCGCTAGGACTAAAAACAGGACCTGCTTCAATCAACAGTACCTTGACCTTAGGATCCTCTGTCAAACGATTGGCAAGTACCGCACCAGCAGACCCTGCACCGACAATGATGCTGTTGTAGCCATTATTATTTCGTCTCATGTAAATCAATATTGTTTTTGAAAGATAAATTTATAGTAAGTCAATGTTCTAATTTAGAATAAATCTAGAAATTGTTGTCTTGTTTTGACTGTCTGAGTCCACAAATCAGTCGTTCTGCTTTTTGTTGTTCTTTATGTTAATGGATTTTATTCTAGAATTCTCGTTCAATGAAGTCTTGTTTACCCAAAAGGGTCCTTTCTACAAGATGTGCAACATCTATTCTGTTATCGGTGCCCGTACATGGTGTGCATGATAATTGAAAAGAACCAAAATACGTAGTGAAACTTATCCAAATTTGTATTAGATAGCCGAAATATGTATATGCTACTCGTAAATTATTGTTAATTCATATATTGCAAGAGGCAAGACTGGACAATATTGATTTACAGATTGTAAGGTTACTTGCTAGAAACTCTAGAACTTCTTATATGGATATTGCTTCTGCAGTTGGGATATCTACAAATGCTACAAAAGTAAGGATTAATAAAATGGTTTCAAATAGACTAATACAAACCTTTGGAGTACTTATAAACCCCATAATATTTGGGTATGATAAGGAATGTATTTTATGGGTTAAGAATATCAATAAAACGATCAAAGAACAAGATTTATTCAAAAAGGTAAGTCTTCTAGGAGATATTTTTATCTATGCTAAGCAGCTAGAAGGGGCAGCTGCATTATTTGTGCTATTTGTCGGACCAAGAGCAGAAGATAAGCTAGAGATACTAAGTGATTTATTAAAACCAGCAATAGTGGAAAGTGTAGTTGGAGCGTACATGCCAGTAACTATGAAGATTAATAATTCTGATCTAGAGATCATGAAACGTTTGCTATCAGATGCTAGAATGCGAGTCGAAGATATTGCTAAAGAAACTTCTCTCTCGCCTAAGACCGTGACAAGAAGATTAGAAAAGATGAGAGAAAACCATATTCTGCAATTTACTATTGAGACTGACTTAACTTCTATGCAATTAACAGGTTTCATCCAGTTGCATGTATTAATTGATGTTGATGCCTCTTATCACCAAAATATAGTTCAGAGAATGTACAATGAGATGCAAGAATATATACTACATCCGCCTGATGATTTAGTACAATATCCAATTAATTATTCAATTAGCAATAAAAAGGAAAAGGATTATGTTGTTGCATCTTTATGTTGTGCAAACATTTCTACAGCAAACTTGATACTAAGAAGACTAGAATCCTATGAAGGAGTTAATAAAGTTGAGCCAATAACGATAACTAGCGAAAGCAGAGTTTATAGGGATTGGCTAAAGAGCGAGATTGACAAAAGAATATCAGGTAGTCAAAAGTATTTATCCCCATCAGCTACTGCAGCGGCAACGATAGCAGAAGACTAACCGTTTTATGTAGGTTCTATGTAGCTGCACAATAAAAATCAGACAAATATTAACAAATCTTGACGTAAACCACCACTTGACTTGCACCAAGCCTAAATCAGTTGCGAACTAATGATTGTATACTGAAATGATTGAGATCGAAACTAAAAAGATGGTGATGGTAGAAGTCAATGATGCGATTCAAAATAGATAGCGCTGCTGAATTAACTAAAGTTACTGAAAATGCGTATTTGTATCCGCAGGTAACATTTGCTGATGAAGATCTGTGCCTGAAAGCATTAAGCAGAAAATGGGCATTACCAATATTGAAGAACCTTATTACAAGGGATGCAGTGAGATTTAACGAACTAAAAAAGCTAATGCCTGGTGTCTCTAGTACAGTATTATCAGATACATTATTGGAACTTGAACACGAAGGACTAGTTTCAAAGAAAGTTTACCCCGAAATACCACTCAGAGTAGAATACAAGTTGACTGGCAGAACAAGAGAACTAAAAATAATACTTGAAGAGCTAGCTGAATGGACTCGGCACTGGAGATTCTCTAGGACTGCATCTGAGGGAGCAAGATCATGACTCAAGCAAAGAAACAAAGAGGACCCACAGTTGCGATCACGGGGGCTGGCAGCGGCCTTGGACGGGAACTTGCACTTGGATTTTCTGCAAAGGGCTTCCGGGTATTCGGTACAAGCCAGTCAAAAAAGGAAGCTGCCGAATTTCAAAATCAATCAGCTGGTGATGGAGAAATTACCCTTACCATTACCGACATCACCAAGGAAGAACAGGTAAACAATTGGAAAGAGCAGGTAAGAAAATTGCTTAATGGCGACGGGTTGGATCTACTAATTAATAATGCCGGAGTGCTTACCCCTGGGCCAATGGAGGTCTTATCACTAGGCGCTGTCCGCCACGAATTTGAAGTAAATGTTTTTGGTAGCTTGGCTACCATCCATGCTTTTTTGCCCTTATTACGTCAGGCAAAAGGTCGCATTGTTCAAATCGGATCGATGACAGGACGTTTTCCGCTTCCATTCAGTGGGCCATCTAGTGCTTCAAAAGCTGCAATGGAGGCATTTGCAGATGTTTACCGCACTGAATTAAAGCCATTCAGTATAGATTTTATAATGGTGCAGCCTGGCTCCCTGCTCACAGGTGGCGGGGCTAAGACTGCCGCTCAATTGAAACAGGTTTCAGAAAACATGACAGTTGAGCAAAAAGATCTGTATGGAAAATATTTTGATCAATTTGCAACGGCACTTAACAAAATGCAAGACTCAGGCTTACCTGCCTCTGAGGCTGCTGCAAGGATAATTGAAATTTCTGAACAAGTGCCAGCTCCTATAAGAGCAATCGTGGGAAAGGATGCAGAAGAGTTACTCCGGGCAGTTCATGAAAAATCAGATGAAGAGCTGGATATAATGAAGGCGCAAATATTTGGATTTGCTAAAATAAAATAAAATAAAATGAAACCACTAATTATCGCACTTGATGCGAAAGCTAATCGCAATATTGAGTCTGTTCTTACTTTTTACGATGAAATGCTCAACAAGAAACAGGCTACTGGCTACGAAAAGGTATGTGATGCCTGACTACATGCAGCATAATCCCATAATTCCTACCACGGCAAAAGCCCTCGGCGAATCCCAATCAGGTTTTAAAAGAATTATGGGTTATCATCTGGGCCCTTGTGCTTTTACAACGGACGCAAAGTCAGGCGGTATGCCCATTTGTTCATGCATGATGCTGAAGCTCGGGTAGCAGTCGAACTGTTTGATCTTGCCGTTTTCCACATACCAGAAGTCGGCACACGGCACGTCGAGTTTGGCTCCGTTCCCACGGATGACACCTGCGGGCGACTCGAACACTCCGCTGAAGGTGCCCCGGATCGAGAGCTCCACTGCGACGACGTTCCCAATAACGTGTATTTGATGCAATTCCCTGTGTACGTCAGGAGCCAACTTGCCCATGAACGCCACGATTTGGCTCCGCTCATCACCTCGATAGGTCGAATAGCCGACCATGTTGATCACGCCGTCGATGGTGAAAAGGTTGTTGAACCCTTTTAGATCAAGCACGTTGCCCTCGGCTGTATAGTACGCACGGCGTACGACATTTTCGACGTCAGGTATTTTTTCACTCACAATCCCGTAAAGAACACCATATTAATTAAGTCTACTAGTAATTTCTGACCTAGTAGGTACGTCCTACGATACCTGGTAAGTTGGCGATTACCTTCAGGGCCCACTTCGGACTATACGCTTATTTCCTTGAATCGACATGAACTGTATCATCTTGTTTCTCCTCATGGTAACTATACTAAAAAGAATGTCACTGAAATAGAGAATAATTTTGCTATGTATAAATCTCATCTTATCACAAAAGCTCCTTTCTTTGTTATCTGTGTCATTCAATGTATTACTAAAATACATGACACATTTAGGATTTTGACAATGGATAAAACCAAATACGTGTCCTAATTCGTGTATGGATTCCTTTACCATCCTTTTGTAAAAGATGCGGCTGGCTTCATAAAGGCACACGACATTGGTCCGGATAAATATGATTTTGATAAATTTGTTGGGGGACACCTTACTAGACTTGGAACAAAAAATGACGTGGTAATACAAAAAGAATTTATCGATGATTTAAACATCCTGGAAAACTGGTTACGAGTATCTTCTATTCCTTATAAATATGAAACAAATAACGATGTGCATAATTTTATTATTCAACATGATATGAGTAGGAATTTTTCATTTTTAATAAAAGAACTCTATCGACATATACTTGAAGATATCTTTAAGATAAAATCAGATTTTACAATAACTGATCATACTCTCATATTTAGGTTTAGAGAGTGAGCAAGCTCAGCACAATGAGTCTGTCGAACTAGAGATTTTGTGTACATTCAGAGTGAAATTGGCAAGTTATTTGTAATGATTTAGGCGCAACCCAGCGTTCCAAACATGCGTTAACTTTTAATTGCTAACTCACTCCAAACCATAAATTCCTAACAACTATCCACGATTCGAGGCCATGATCATAACCATCGTTTCACATTACCACATAAACAAATATGGTTACCGTATATAGGTACAAGCGTGATATGAGATACCCATAGTAAATGAACATAGACGTTCCCCGCTTTGTTTACCTGCCTATTATTCTGCGGCGTCCAAATACATCTACTATTCATTCCAAAACATTGGCTTGTCCTTTTTCCTAATCCATGCCTATCTTCAAGGCAAGGGCTGAATTGTCCGACGTGAGGTGATAGTTTCCGCGAATAAGTAACGATTGGTTTTTCTCTTCTTTCTTTGTTCTATCTTATCATAGAGAAACCCTAGAGTCTTAAGTACAAAATGATGGCATTTCCTAGATTCTGACCATTTTTCTATCATGTAAATCGCAAGTGTTACCATCTTCATTTACTACTTTCTGGATATTATTCCCATGGTTGTATCCCCGTGTAAGAAATGTGGCGAAGTGAAACGTCGTAGTGTGTTACTGTGATTTGAGAGAAGCCATATCAATTGAGAAGCGATACTTGACATCCCCTTTGGACAGTCTGTCGTAAGCCTCGTTGACCTTCTGGATTGGAATGATTTCTACATCCGCAGTGATGTTATTTTTGCCGCAAAAGTCAAGCATTTCTTGTGTTTCAGCAATACCCCCAATAAGCGAGCCAGAGATACTGCGGCGCTTGATCAGTAGGTTTACGGCCGAGATGGCATAAGGTTTGTTCGGTGAGCCTGTGATGGTGATGTTGCCGTCGCGGCCTAGTAATTGTATGTATGCGTTAATGTCGTGCTCTGTAGAGACTGCGTCGAGGATAAAGTCGAAACTCCCTACATGCTTGTGCATCTGATCAGGATCTCGTGAAATTACTACTTCGTCAGCGCCGAGCCTAAGCGCGTCTTCTTTCTTGTTAGTAGAAGTAGTGAAGACTACGACATGGGCTCCAAGCCCATGAGCAAGCTTTACCGCCATATGCCCTAGTCCACCTAGGCCTACCACACCGACCTTCTTATCTTTGTTAACACCCCAATGTCGCATGGGCGAGTATGTTGTAATTCCGGCGCATAGAAGAGGTGCGGCTCCTGCAAGATTCAGGTTGGAAGGAACGCGTAGGACAAAATCCTCTTTGACCACGATACTGTCTGAATAGCCACCATAGGTGACGCCTCCAAGGTGCACGTCTGGAGAGTTATAGGTGAAAGTCACATGTGGGCAAAACTGCTCTAGACCCGCTCGGCACTCGGTGCAGTTGCCATCGGATTCAACCAAGCAGCCAACTGCAGCATAGTCGCCGGGCTTGAACTTGGTGACTGCGGAGCCGACCTTGGTGACACGGCCAACGATCTCATGTCCGGGAACGCATGGATAGACAGTGGGCACGCTGCTCCACTCGTTACGGACTTGGTGGAGATCAGAGTGGCATATGCCACAGAATAGGATTTCAATATGAACGTCGCGTTCGCCCGGATTGCGTCGCGGGATCGTGAAGGGAACCAGCGGCGATGTAGCATTCGAAGCAGCGTATGCCTTTGTTTTATACTGACCGCGTAATTCGGTGCTAAATTGCGTTGTAGTCATGACAATCTCCCCCTGAAAAGGTATTTCCTCTCTACTTGATCTGCTCCGTGGCGGCCATCCAATTCTCCACGTGATAGGCCGTCGCTAGCTTGCCGTCCCTGACGGTGAACATGTCAATCGAGATCGTCTTGAAGCTCTTCCCGGTGGGCTTAGCGCCGTACAGCTCGCCCGTCGGGGTGCCGGTGGCCTCACCCCGTACCACTATCCGGTTGCCCGACGTCCAGATATCCTTGATGGTCCAGTGCAGGTCTGGGATTATCTTCCCCAAGGCCGTGAATACCCCCGCTAGTTGATCACGTGACAGACAATCCGAGTTGGTCGAACAGGATTGGTAGTCAGGGTTGGTTGCATTCGCCAGCAAGGCCGGGACGTCCTTCTTGGTCGGCTCATTGAGTGCCTCATAGAGCGGCGCGACAATCGCACGGGCCTGTTCCACGGTCAGCGACGTGGCAATCTCACCCTGCGGTGTCTGAGCATTTGCGCTCACAAGCGCCACGCCTAACGCTAACGAGGCGAACAATGCCAGCGACCCGGCGACATACAATGTACTCCCGCTTTTTAGCACGTCGATGAATTGGCTTCCATACGCAGGTTCTTCAGTTGTCTTGGATTTCATAATTAATTACTCCTTATTCATTCTCCGAAATATTTGGAAACTTGTCCCCAAACATTGGAAATCCACCCTTTGACTGTTCTTGGGTTGCTTCGCCTTGAATTACATCCCAGTGTTCAACCATAACTCCGTCCTCGATGCGAAGGATGTCGGCTGCAATCCAATTCACAGGCTGGCCCATGCCCGAAAATCGTCCTTGGACGATTACAAAATCTCCATCAGCCACAATTATACCCGGTTCATACTTTAGTGTTGGTGGACTATTCTTGACGAGGTTGAACAGGCCGTCGCGACCAGGAGGGACGACAGCACTATGCTGGATGTATTTGGGTGACCAATAGCCCTCAGCCGCTACGTAGTCTCGGTTATTGAACAGTGTATCGAAAGCCTTGAGGACGAGTGCTTTGTTTTTCTCTTCTAACCCAGTATAATTTTTTGTTGTTGTATTCTGTACTTCCTGTGTGCTCTGTACTCCTTGGGGTTGCATTGATGTCCTATTATTCGACTGTGCGTTGGCAAAATCAAAATGTGCATATGAAGCAAAACTTGCAATAAACATTGCACCTACACCTATACTTAATACAGCTAGATGGATAGCCTTTTCTTTATATGTAACCATACTACAGGTATGTATTGAAATTATATAACTCAGGAAGTTACAATCTGGTAACTTACCTACCGGTAACTTTCAGATTTAATAAAGAGCTCTATGACAAGATGCTGGAGCTTTATCCAAATCGAGTCCCGGGGTGGGCACTCTGGAGTTCAGCGCGCGCAGTCAAACAGTAATCTAGAAGTTACTAATCCATGAACTTCTCAACTTGAATCGGTGGTCCTTGTAGATTATTCGTATGGTGGAGCAGTAATCACAATGCGGTCCACGATATCCTAAAGTCACAGCGCTTGTCCACATAGCTACCTTTGCCCCTGATCGGGGTTAGTCATCGTCGGGTTTCATTTGAAAATAGCTAACGATATAAGAATGATGGTTACCATTAGATAATATTGCCTAATGAAGTAATGGGCATAGCATTAACTGATCATCTGCGTAGGTGGGGAATGAAAGTTTGTCCTATCGATAGAAGTTTAAAGATAATGGGTCAACGCTACGCTCTCCACATAATGAGAAATATGATATTGCTAAAGCAGAATCGGTTTAATCAATTTCTAAATTCTGTTGAAGGCATAAATGCCAAGACTTTGGCGATCAGACTACAACAGCTTGAGGAATATGGTCTAGTTGAAAGAAAGTTGATTCTCGGCAAACCAGCGCATACTGAATATTCCCCCACCGAAAAAGGTATGGATGTCCAACGAATCTTGGCAGAGATCGCTTCGTTCAGTGCAAGATATGAGCCAGAGATAATTTTTGTAGATAAGAAGCCAAGAAATAACAGGAAGCCACTCTTTGGAACTAGAAATTTATCTGATGTTTATCGAAATGATTGAAGTCGAAACTTGAGACATCCCTGCGCTCTGATTCTCCTAGAAGTTTTGGTGACTATGGCAAATTCTTCTCCAGAACATTAGTTACTTATTTCTTGCACACTTAACTGTCTCTAAACCTAAACATTACGGTATTATCAGTTATTGTAAAATCTGATTTTCTCTCAAAAATCTCTTCTAGTATGTATCGGTAGAGTTCTTTAATCAAAAATGAAAATTTCCTTCCCATATCGTGTTGAATAGTAAAATTGTGAGCCTCGTTATTGATTTCATATTTATAAGGAAAGGCAGATATTCGTGACCAGTTTTCCAGGATGTTTAAGAACGATGGAAGAGTAAATTCTCCTCTTAATAAGAGTGCAATGTCTACGTATTCTTTCTTAGCAATAGTGACTGCATGTTTAAGGAGAATGTTAGATGGAAGGAAAAATGCTATAGGATTACTTGTGTGTTATAGGAACTTTGCCGCATACTTACGGCTATGCCCAAATATGTAACTGGGACAACTGTCGTAGTTCCTTCCCATTTGTAGTAACAGTGTCAATATTCTCTAGCTGTTATTTTGTTGATCGTAAATCTTTATTTATCATTTATATTTCCATTGCGCTTATGCAGACAAATACTTTTGTAAGGTTTCAGAGAATGTCCTCAAATCAAATGAATCTTCATAGCGCACCCCATTGATATAGAATGTTGGTGTTCCTTCAACACCACTGTCTATCCCACCTTTTAGTGATTCTTCAATCAGTGGAGCATAAACATGCCTAGACACGTCATCTTTGAATTTGTGAATATCTTCTAATCCTACTTTTTGTGCGTATTCCAACAAATGGCCGTCATCTAATGCTTTCTGATGTTCAAACAAATAATCATGCATCTGCCAGAATTTATTTTGAGCTGCGGAAGCCTCTGCTGCTTCAGCTGCATGCTGAGCATGAGGGTGTATCTCATTAAGAGGAAAGTTGCGGAACACAAAACGTAGTTTGTCATTACCAAACTCTCTTATTAATTCCTTAACTATAGGATAAGCCATACCAGTGTATGGACATTCATAATCTCCATACTCTACTAAAGTAATAGGAGAATTATTCTTGGCTGATCCTCGCATGTGATCAGAACCATTTACAGGGATAGTCAGTTTCTTAATTTCTTTTTGTTTTCTCGAGCGTAAATCTTTGCTTGTCATTTTAAATTTACAATACTATTTTACGGATTAATCGCTATTAAATATGGCAGTTACTTACAGGTGACTTGGTTATGGCAATAATACTAGATAGCGAGCAATTACTTCCGAATTTAAATATAATAATATAGTATTGTATCCGTGAAGACAAGTGAGTAACTACAACAAGATATCTACAAATGATCTTATACAACGAAGGATCCAAGTAAGGGTATATGAGCTGCAACTGCATTAGAAGTGAATCGCTATGAGTGATTTACGCAGAGGACTTCCACTAACGAAATCTAATAGAGAGAAGATATTTCCGAAACTAACGCCGGTTCAGATTAGTCGTATTGAATTGCATGGACATATACGTTCGGTACAGTCTGGTGAAGTGTTAATAGAGCAGGGAGATAGATCGGTACCGTTCTTTGTGGTAATTACGGGCGAAGTCGAGATTCTACGACCGTTAGGAGATCGTGAAACGCTTGTCACTGTACATGGTCCTGGTGAATTCACAGGAGAGGTTAACATGCTATCTGGCCGCCGGTCTTTAGTTCGGGCACGTGTTACCAAGCCAGGTAAAGTAATTGAACTGGATCACCAGCAAATGCTCAGTTTGGTACAGACTGACGCGGAACTCAGCGGCATATTGATGACGGCTTTTATTCTGCGTAGAGTGGAGTTAATAGCTGCTGGTGTTGGAGACATTGTCCTTGTTGGGTCAACATATTCGGCAAGTACGCTTCGGATCAGAGAATTTCTTATGCGCAATGGACACCCATATTCCTACATAGACCTAGAACGGGACCCTGACGTACAGAATCTATTGGATAGTTTCCGAGTTTCAGCAAGTGAAGTACCAGTATTAATCTGTCGAGGCCAAATCGTGCTTCGGGATCCTAGTAACCAAGAAATTGCAGACTGCCTTGGTTTTAATGAGTCCATAGATCAAACCCATGTGCGAGATCTCATCATAATTGGCACGGGTCCCTCAGGGTTGGCTGCGGCGGTTTATGGCGCCTCAGAAGGGCTTGACGTTCTAATGCTGGAAACGAGTTCACCTGGAGGTCAGGCTGGTTCCAGCTCAAGAATCGAAAATTACCTGGGATTTCCTACGGGTATCTCCGGCCAAGAGCTAGCATCTCGGGCTTATCTACAAGCTCAAAAGTTCGGTGCACATATGCTTGTCGCTAGGGCCTCACGACTCAGTTGCGACAGCAAACCATACGTAGTCGAGCTTGAAAATGGGACTCAAATTTCGACTCGTACAATTTTAATTGCCACTGGTGCTCAATATCGAAAGTTACCGTTGGAAAACCTGTCACGGTTTGAAGGTACAGGCATTTATTATGGTGCGACCTTTGTGGAAGCGCAGTTATGTGGAGGAGAGGAAGTAATTGTAGTTGGTGGAGGAAACTCAGCGGGCCAGGCGGCGGTATTTTTAGCACAGACTGCAAAGCGTGTATATATGCTAGTCAGGTCCAACAGTTTGGCGGCGAGTATGTCGCGATACCTGATTCGTAGGATAGAGAGTAGCACAACGATCATATTACGACTACAAACTGAGATTGTGGCCGTAGAAGGAAAAGATCATCTTGAATCCGTTTACTGGCGAAATACTCAAACAGGCCAGACTGAGAAGCACGAGATAAGCCATCTATTTATCATGACCGGTGCCGATCCAAATACCCATTGGCTTGATGGCTGTGTCGCACTTGACGATAAAAGCTTCATAAAGACAGGTCCAGATCTATCAGCAGATAATCTCAGCGCTGCAGGCTGGCCTCTTACACGTCAACCATACTTGCTTGAAACCAGTTTGCCAGGTGTTTTCGCTGTTGGTGACGTGCGTGGCGGCAGTATCAAGCGTGTTGCATCCGCTGTGGGCGAAGGATCAACTGCGATTTCGTTTGTTCATAAAGTACTAGAGGAATAGCAGACTACTATGATTCTAGTATGAAAGTAATGTCTGAAATGTGCGGGGATCGTATGTGACCAAGGGCGCATTTTGTTGAAACAATTTCATCTGATTCAGTCGCGCAACCCGCTTCAAACGTCTAATCAGACATTTATGGGTCGGGTGTCCGTCCAATCTACCATGAGCTTGCGTTCGGCAAAAAGCCACTTTCCCTCAACTTTTGCGAAGACGTCATAATAACGAAGAGAAGCAATAAAAAGAGTCCGTTTCCCTTCTGATGCAGACACATGATGGGCAATGCAGTATGTTTCTCCGGTTGCATGATCTCCATCTAAGACAACAGTGCTTTGCCCCATGAAATGAGTTGTAACTTCATATTTATTCAGTTCGTCAAATACTGGTGCCAAGTCTTCTCGTTGGTTCAATTCCATCGACGGTTTCTCAGATCTAGCATCCATGAATACAACGAAGTGCGTGTCCTCAGTAAAAAGGGACATTTGTCCTTTCGCGTCACGCCTATCCGCACAATGAGCATATGCATCCACAAGTTCACGTATTTCCAAACGATCAGCGGCCTCGGGGCCCGAAATTGAAATATGAGTACCCATTAAGTACGCCTTTTTTTATGTCTGAACGTCCGCAAGTTTGCTAAGCTACATAATTAATGAAAAATGTGATATTCAGGTATGCTATTTGCTGCTTCCTCTTGTTGCGTTTAGAATAAAGTCTGCGATCTCAGTTGGATGTGATACGTACGATGCATGGGAAGCGTTAAGCGACAGAACGGTGGCATTCATCCTTTCTGCGAACATTCGTTGAACATCAGGAGGAATCATGTGATCGGCGTCAGAAATTTGATACCATGTGGGTAATTGCTTCCACGCTGGAGGACCTGATTTCTCGACAAAGATCGATTGATTAAATGGCTTTTGCACAATTGCCATAATGTCAGCCTCAGCAGGGTCAACATCATTAGCAAAATTTTCTCGGAAGATCTTTGGGTTCAAATAGAGAAATCCTCCACTGTCCGGGACAAAGAGGTCTTTTGGGAACTTGGCCGGGTCAACGAAACTCGACAACGACTGACCCTCATCAGGTGCAAAGGCAGCAATGTAGACAAGTCCAGTAACGTTAGGATTATTATAAGCAGCGTTAGTTATTACTTCTCCACCATAAGAGTGTCCTACAAGAGTTACTGGTCCACCGATGTGGGAAATTGCACGCTTCACCGTTTCAACGTCATCTGCCAGAGAATGAGTGGGCAGTTGAACAGCGATAACATTATACCCTGCATTCCTTAGAATCGGAATTTGTTTGTTCCATCCGGATCCATCAGCCCATCCTCCATGGACTAGTACGATGTTAGTAGCGTTTGTTGCGTTTGTGGACATACCCTGTATTCCTTGAGGTTGAATTAATGTATTGTTCTGAGCACTGGCAAAGCCAGAGAAGGGTGGAGAAGAAGTAATGCATACAAGAATGGTAAAACTTAGAAAAAGTAAGCCCAAGAGTTTTACATCCTTACCATTTATTTTCATAATAACGTCAGTGAAAGTTTGCCTTTTATATAAAGATGCTGAAATTCAATTCTTCGCTGTAGAAAAGGATTTTTAGATATTTAATAAAATTAAGAATACGGACAACGAAAGAAGGAAGGAAGAAAAGGAACGCCATGCTACATGGCTTGAGCTATTTTATGATTTAGTCTTCGTGGCAGTAGTATCCCAATTATCATTAAATTTGAGTCACAATATTTCTTTGGCAGGAGTACTAAGCTTTATCGCTCTTTTCGTTCCAGTATGGTTTGCATGGATTGGTGCTACTTTTTTTGCTACAAGATTTGGCACTGACGACCTAGCGCACAGAATATTTACTTTGCTGCAGATGATGGGAGCCACGGCTATGGCTGTAAATGTTTCTCATGGACTCGGAGGAACTTCAGCTGGTTTTGCACTTTCTTATGCCGCAATTAGATTTCTTCTGGTAATAGAGTATGTTCGTATAGGTCGTCTCATTCCTTCTACTAAGCCGTTGACAAAAAGATATTCGGTCGGTTTTGCGTCTTCAGCTGTAATATGGACAGTATCTGCTTTTGTACCACCTCCTTTACGATTCATTTTATGGGGAATAGGCTTGACTATAGATTTTATAACACCATTTTTGGTTGGACATTTAGCCATCAAGTTCGCACCTCATATATCCCATTTACCAGAACGGATGGGACTCTTTGTTATTATTGTACTAGGTGAATCAATTTTAGGAGTAGTTGTTGGCCTTGCCGGTCATGAATGGGATATATATTCATCTGTGTCTGTAGGCTTGGGACTTAGTATTCCATTTAGTCTGTGGTGGATATACTTTGATAATATAGGCGGCTCTGCGATAAGAGCAGCTACGGAAAAAGGTAGAAGTGGTATATACTATATTTGGCTGTACGTACACTTCCCTTTAGTAGTTGGACTTACAGCAATTGGTATTGGCATAAAACAAGCAGCATCAAGTAACCAAGAAATCCCTTTACCTTTTTCAGATCTTTGGCTTATTTGTGGTTCAATATCAGCCTGTTTGTTTGTTCAGGCAGTACTTCATTTGGTAGCTGTCGAAGATCCGAGTATTGAACCTAAGACCAGAAGAAAATGGGCGACATATAGGATTATTTCTGGTATTGGCATAATTTCTATAGCAATTCTAGGTTTGAAATTATATCCAGCAGTATTGATGCTTATTTTAGCATTTATATGTGCTCTTCAAATTGTTCTCGATCTAAGAGATCATCCTCATCATAGAATTTTTAGATTGTGGTAGCTGTGGTAACCTATGCATAAGCGGAACTAGCAGTAGCTGTGATCAAGCGTACGCAGAAGTCACCATCATCGTAGGTTCGGATGTTGGCCAATAGAATAACGGGATATTTGGACCTTGATATAACTATAAAGGATCCTTTTTGCTACGTTCGAGAATCGCTTAGTCTGCTTATTGTAAAATAATGAATGCTGGAAGAGATAGAAAGTCGAACCTTGCGTCACCTTGTCCACCAGACCTAATTGATAGATATGGACTTGTCAACTTAAATATTTACGATTCTTAATGTAGTGATAACAAGTGAGTGATTTATGAATAATGGATAATCTCCATGAAAGAGGAAACGGAATGCCTGCAAAAAAATTAGAGAACCGAGTAGCCGTCATTACGGGAGCGACCAGTGGTATGGCACTTGCTACTGCTAAATTATTCATCGAGGAAGGTGCCTACGTCTTTATCACTGGCCGCCGCCAAGAAATGCTAGACAAAGCAGTCAAAGAAATCGACAAAAACAACGTCACCGGTGTACAGGGTGATGCCGGCAATCTTGCGGACCTCGATCGGCTGTTTGAGATAGTAAAAAAGGAGAAGGGTCATATCGACGTCCTCTTTGCTAGCGCCGGCGTTGGCGAGCTCAACAAGCCGCTCGGGTCCATTACTGAGAAAGGCTTCGATGATACGTTTCACGTCAACGTTCGCGGCACATTGTTTACCGTGCAAAAGGCTCTACCTCTTATGAATGACGGCGGGTCGATCATTCTCAATAGTTCTATTGCCGGAGTGAAAGGATTTCCGGGCACGACCGTCTACAGCGCCAGCAAAGCTGCCGTTCGTTCTTTCGCTCGAACTTGGACTGCAGAACTCAAAGGAAAGATCAGGGTAAATGTCATTAGTCCAGGTACGATCGATACTGCGATATTCGATGGCACACCTCAAGAATTGAAGGATGGATTTGTTTCCATAATCCCAATGGGTCGAATGGGTCAGCCGCGCGAGATCGCAGCAGCTGCCCTCTTTTTGGCATCAGATGATTCCAGCTTTGTTACTGGTATTGAGCTGTTCGTAGATGGCGGTACAGCACAGGTCTAACAGAAAACACAAATCTATCTTCAGGGATCTTATTCCATTCATCCTAAGCCCATAGATCTCATTATTACTCGACAAAGTATAGGGGACTCAAATACCATTTGATACAAGAAAATCTTTAGTTGTCGTGTGTCGTTTCACAACCACCATATTAAACTACAATTCATTTTAAGTTCAAGACGATCCACCAGGAGACGAGCAGTTTGGTGGGAGGATATTAGAAATGGCTGAGAGAATATTTTGCAACCTTCAAAAAGTCATGACCGATGATAGCATATCAACTGCCGCAGGATTAGAAGAAGGAAGCTCATATCACAAAATATAATATTATTATTTATGTTGCCTTTTGTGTATTGTGAATATTTTGTTATTCATCCATTTCTTGGAGCAATTTACGCAATAATTTAACTTTTGTTTGTCTTCATTGACAAGTATGGGCTATTTCAAAAGGATCAAGTAGATTTGATATCATTATTCTACTTTCATCATTCCTTGTTGACATTTTGAATATGCACATCATTGACTTCATTAGGTTTCACAATGTGATTTCTTTTAACATATTTGATATATTTCACTAACTCATTATCAGAATCTAGTCCGTAGTAACGCTTCATATTTTCTAATATTTCTTTATTATAGATAGCATGAAAGTTCCTATCATCATTTTTAATACTCATATAAGTAGGATCGAAAATATATTATTTAAGACTTGGGAACCTCATCAATTTATTGATTTTGAACTACTGTAATTATTATCCTAATAGCTGGCAAACTACTAAACATATAGTCGACTTTTGGTGCTTATGACTTGGATTGGTAAAACGTGTTGCTTCAGAGGTAAACGAAGGAGCAATTGCAATACAATTTGCTCATCAATATACGAATAGAGTTTAAAAGAAAAGGAAGAAATAATGTTAGGACTTTTATTGCACTTTAGGAAAATCCCATGTGGAAAAGAATTTAGGACTAATTTCAAGAACTACGTGGTTTCCCTTTTTTGCGCTGTCCAATATCATCTTAGGTACCGGGTGATCTAATGTGCCAAGATATTTCATATATATTTTCTCTCCATACGAGACAGTTCTTTTTGGATCTTCTATTATTGTGGCAGTGCCTTTGCCTTTTACTCCCTTGTACGTAATATTCACATCATCTACAGAGAAATATACATTTGGTTTACTTCTTAGATTTTTAACCTTCTTTGTAATTTTAGGTGTAATTACTAATAGTTTTTCTCTATCTTTATCATAGCTGAACCATACAGGTTGAATATTGGGATCGCCTTCCTCATCAATGGTTCCAATCTGCAAGAGGATTTTACTTTCTAGGAACTTGTTTACCTCTTCCTTGTCCATAGAAGATGTGCCGGGGATAGCACTTACAATCTTCACATTATTTCTTTGAAATATATACACTAAAGAGTTTCTGTGCCTATGATAGTCTTAATGGGCAGCACTACATTAATTAGTTAAATGAAATATCTGTAATTACGATCTTTGAACAGACAAATAAATCCATCTCGCACGAATGTACCATCACAAATCATAGGATCGTAATATGGGAACCCGGTACTATTTTCTCTTTATTCTCGTTATCATGGGTCTCTACCTATCTGCAATGGTGTGGGGTATTCCGAACGCTTCATACGGTGAATCTAGCTATAAAAGCACTGTCGAATACATGGTAGATATTTGCAAGAAAACTCCAATCATAATTGACACTGGTACTCTCTTGATTACTCTTACCGATAGAGTTTTGGCTAAACCAATTCAGCTGATGTCTGAATTTTTGAATGAATTTGGAAATGAGGTTGTGAGGGCAGTTATCACACTTTTCGTCGTTATTGATCCTATTGGTATTGTTCCTCTTTTTGCATCATATACCGAAAAGATGCAAACCAAAGACCGCAAATCAGTATCTCAGACAGCCACCATTACAGCAGGAGTGCTGCTTTTCGTTTTTGCTATAGCAGGTACGCAAATTTTCGCCATTTTGGGTATAGACATATTTAGTTTTATGATCGCAGGAGGAATTTTGTTGCTTATTGTTTCGATAGAACTATTAACCCATGGGGCTTGGAGATTTGGAGGAGATACACGAACTGATGGTTCGGGGGTAGTTCCACTTGCATTTCCTTTACTCGCTGGACCCGGAGCTATCACTTCGGTTATCATATCTTACCAAACAAGTGGAATAATTGTAACAATACTTTCCATTGCAATAGTAATTGCAATTACCTATCTTATACTCATGCTAGTCGATCCAATATACAGATTTCTTGGCAAAAGAGGATCTATGGTTGTAACGCGAGTATTTGCTGTTATAGTAGCAGCTTTTGCTGTTCAATATATAGTTGAAGGCGTGAGACAGATTTCCATAACATTGCTCTGACAGGGACGATTGATATCCCCTTTGTGAAAGATCATGGTTGAATTACGCTCTCCGAAATATATTGTCGGGTTTTGTGGGGTACGCGCTGCCATTTATACGACATTGGTTCTATACTTTCATTAAATATTGATGTATCAGCTGAATAGCTGTAGATCCTTCACCTACTGCTGCAGCGATCCTCTTGATAGAACCATGACGGACGTCTCCAGCAGCAAATATACCTGGAATATTAGTTTCCAGTAAAAATGGTTGACGATCTACTGACCAACCCTGTGGACGAAGTTCATTTTGAACCGAGTCTGGGCCAGTCAGAATAAAGCCATGTGCATCTCGTTGTATTATTTTATCAAGCCATTCAGTATGTGGTTCAGCACCAATGTAAATGAATAGTCCTGCAGCTGGAACTGTTTGTTGTTCTCGCGTTACTAAATTGGTAACAGTGATAGCCTCAAGTTTATTCTCACCTTTTACCTCAGTCACTACCGAGTTTAACCATACCCTAATATTTTCAGATTCACTTATTTGATGAATGAGATATTGTGACATCTTCTCGTTTAAGGAATTACTGCGAACTAGAAGTGTTACTTGTTTTGCATATTTTGAGAAGTGAATTGCGGCCTGTCCTGCAGAATTGGCTCCTCCTACTAAATAGACATCCTGATCCTTATAGTCTAATGCCTCTGCCGTGGATGCTCCATAATAGACGCCTGCTCCGGTCAACTTGTCAATTCCCTTTACATCTTCAAGGCTGCGATATTTTACTCCACAGGCAATAACCATTGTATGACATCTTACCTCTGTTCCATCTCCTAGTTTGGCTATTCGATATTGACCGTCGCTTCTAATGCTTGCAACTTCTTGTGGGTCTAAAATTTCAGCACCAAATTTGATAGCCTGTGCAACAGCACGTCTGGCGAGACTGGCGCCACTCAAACCAGAAGGAAATCCAAGATAATTTTCGATTTTAGAACTAGCGCCTGCTTGACCTCCTGGTGCTTGTTTTTCAACTACCAATGTATGCAAACCTTCTGATGCTCCATATACTGCTGCTGCTAATCCAGCAGGACCACCTCCTATTATTATTAAATCGTAGAAGGCCATCTGTGCACGAGTTTTAAGACCTATTTTTTCTGCAATCTGTGAATTAGTTGGTTCTGCTATGAACGAACCATCAGGAAAAATAACAAGGGGCAGGTGTAAAGACGAGACATCCAAGGAAGGTAATTCGCTATCTGTAGAAAGAGAATCCGACTTGGTCAAATTGACGATAGAAGCTAAGCGACGAGCTTCTTGGTCACTTTCGATATCTAGCCATTGATAAGGTATACCATTTCTGGCCAAAAATTCTCTTATCTCATGTGACCTTGGTGACCACCTTAGACCTATGACTTTAATGCCTTCAAACGGAGGCCGGCATGAAGCCCACCAATCATCAAGTAGATCGTCAAGAACTGGGTAAAGATGTTCTTCGGGCGGATCCCAAGGTTTAGTTAGATAATAGTCAATTTTTACTTTATTAATGGACCTCATAACGGCTTCTGTATCTCCATACTGTGTAAGTAGGATACACTTTGCATCTGGAAACACACCCTTGGCGTGCTGCAGGAATTCAACCCCCGTCATTTCAGGCATCATTTGGTCGACTACAAATAATGCCACAAGTTCGTTACGCAATTTCAATTGGTTAACCAAATCCAAACCCTTCTGACCAGAATTCGACTGATGTATGCGAAAGCGGTTGCCAAACCGCCGCTTTAGATCATGCTCAATAGCTATCAACACGTGTGGATCATCGTCCACAGTCAGCAAGATAGGTTTCATATCAATTTACTCCTTCCATCCTAGTACCTGTGCAACTGGCAGGTAAAGAGTATTTTCCTGTATGGTCCTCTTGTATGGTCCTTCAGTTGGTATTACCATCATATTAAATCCTTAAGTACTTTCGTTATGATTATCGTATCAAGGGGAATAATAGAATTTGAGTTCATCGGATAAAGACTTTGATGATTGGCTCAGGGGTTTTTTTAGCAGTGGCGGAAGATTTGGATTGCCTGCATTGGGAAGAGGTGTAGGCGGATGGTTTGGTAGTGATATGCCAAGACAATTTGATGAAATGCGAAGAGAAATGGAGAGTATGTTAGAAGATCAATTCAGGGGAATAGAATCAGCAGCACCAAAAGATTTAGTAAGAGAATACCAAACCGCTGACGGAACTAAGGTAAGAGAGGTAGGTCCAATTGTTTACGGATATTCAATGACCATAGGTCCAGATGGCAAGCCAAAGGTAAGAGAATTTGGTAATGTTAAGCCTTCATCTGGATTAGGATCTGTCACTGGTAGTGCAGCTAGACCTCTCATCTCTGACGAAAGAGAACCATTAGCTGATGTAACTACTACAGATAAAGAAGTCAAAGTGATATTAGAAATGCCAGGTGTTAGTAAGGAAAATATCAAGATAAATGCTTATGATAACTCGGTTGAAGTAAAGAGCGAAGATCCGCAGAGGAAGTATCATCGTGTCATTGAGATACCTCCAGAGGCAGATACTGAAACAGTTAAATCTACATATAAGAATGGCGTACTGGAAATAGTCTTCAAGAAAAAAGAGCAAACAAAACCTAAAGGCAAAGAAGTAAAAGTTGAGTAGAACAAAGTAAAATGAAATAGAAATTCTTCTTATTTTTTTGAAAGATGCTGTGCAAAAGAAATAAGCAGTAGAACGAAAATATCTATACATAAAAAATAGAACATAAAAATGCAAATAAAGTAAAATGAAATAGAAATTCTTCTTATTTTTTTGAAAGATGCTGTGCAAAAGAAATAAGCAGTAGAACGAAAATATCTATACATAAAAAATAGAACATAAAAATGCAAATAAAATAAAAGGCAGATTATTATCAGATGCCCTAACAAATACTCAGATCACAATGTCAGGATATAGAATTAAGAAGAAATTTGTCTTGTAAGAGGAAACACAAGAACAAAAGCATAACGTATGCATAGTGACAATAAAAGATATTCTAAAATTCGTATTATTAGATAAAACAGAAAGAGATATTTATGAATAAAGCTGCTTCAGATATTGAATGTTGTTTCAACCCACAGGTATAATAGGGTTCTTCAGCAACAAATTGTCCATGGGGATGAACTTGAGTAAGTGGAAAATTGCGATAATTCAAACCGCAAACCGCAAGTATTCCTGTCGAGTGTGGAATGAAATCCCTACACATAGATTTTAATCCTATTGTTACTATCTTTAGTCATGGGGCCAGAAGAAGGGGATGAACATTTCCATCATCACCCAGTATGTGAGGTTTGTCATAAGGAATTTGATGATGTTCATGAATTAAGTAAACATGTAACTCAAGAACATAGAAGACAAGACAGAGTGGCATAAGAGTGAAAAACATACAAGGTCGAATGGAGATACAATGAATATCTAGAATTCATGATGCACCATTACAATGCATATCATATTTTATTGTCGCTAAGGCATACTAGTCATTCATTAGAATTCCTGTATTATATTTTGGGAAATTCATATCTAGCTGCTGGATTGTTACTGTACAAATCTACCACATACGGACTAGCTGCAAAATAGTCTCTTTATGTCTATTTTGCACCGAGACAAGATAAGAAGGATTCTAAACTTTCTATCATATCCATAACACAGTTTACATTTGGTGTTGAAGGCAAGGTCGGTGTTGTGGTGGGCGCGGGTTTAGCCTCCCTGAATGACTTGAAAGTACAAGTGGATTTGAGAGGAGCATCATTTAACTAACAGCTAAGAAAAACTACAACTTTAAGAGTGAGGTTGATACTTACAATTATGATGGGAAAGATTCAGTTTGTATATCATACCCGATGAAATAAAGTAGATGAGAAATTACGACTAACTATGGTTCTCACACAACTGTTAATGACACTGTGTTCATCTCGTACTGTTGTATTATATGGATGCATAAATAGGCCTATCTGAGTATGTTCGAACGAATAAGATCAAAAGTCTTACTCAAGATAGGAATTCTAATTGCTATCGAAATTATTTTTATTGTCAGCAGTTTTGGAAT
>Ga0209382_10001564_pt1 | contig 35522 bp, 19 predicted proteins | sample SoiMetdeltSBSDD5_FD_187599 | JGI IMG/M metagenome (GOLD analysis project Ga0209382, IMG submission 187599) | Bulk soil microbial communities from a Populus tree surrounding site in Tennessee, USA - Soil MetaG P. deltoides SBSDD5 (SPAdes) (version 2) | ecosystem: Environmental > Terrestrial >... | reverse complement strand
CGACCGTCTTGCGTCGGCCGATCCATAGCAACGGGCTGTTGTCGAACCAGCGGGCGTATTGGTAGGAACGAGTGACCCGCGCGCCTTCGCGTGGGATCTCTTCTTCAAAGATGTCGAGCGGGCCAACGCTGGGTTTCAGTATTTGACTCAGCGCGGGTTGAGGTTTCAGCGTGCCGTCCTGACGTAATGTCGCGCCGCGGCGGAAACGGATTGCTTTTTGGCCTGGCTGAATCTGAACCGGGATGAGCGGGATCCAGTAGCCGGGGACTTCGGTCGACAGACGCCACGTCAGTGCGCCGTCATTGGAGGGTGCAGGCGTGGCGGGCTCGCTGCGACGCTGTCGAGCAAGATCGTCCTCGCGTCGATTCAATGGACGGCCGGATACGCCTTCGACAATCCGCTCCACACCCCAGGCGAGGTTGGCCATTTCATCGCGCAGGAACAGCACCTCGTCGAGCGGTTTGCTTTCCATGGTGCGCTTCAGCGTCGGCGCCAGGAACAGATTTGTCGGCGTGTCCGCATTGCCACGGTTTTTGAACATCCGCCAGTGGATCGACGCGGGATGGGCAGACCGGTCGATCGACGGAATCAGCGTGCGGACACCAAATGTGTCCGTGATTACGAGGGAGATGATTTTGCAGATCGAGCCGACCGGCACATCCAGGGGAATGACGAACCAGTCGTTGCCATAGGTGATGGCGAAATCGACTAACAGCATGCGGGCAAGATCGTCCGGTTCCGCTTCCACCGCACCGAAATCTACAGACGCATCTTCGAATTCCCACCACCGCGACGCCGGCATTCCGCGATACGTTGCCGGAGCGGGAATCATGGTTCTGGTGAGGGGTAGCGGATTCACTCCCACTTCCTGGTCTTCACCGGCTCCGATCGTTTCGCCCATCTTGACATCGAAGTCGTACCAGTCGAGATCGCCTTCGTAGTACTCCGACGTCAAGACCCTTGCCGGCGCCGTTGGCGCTTCAACGGAGAAGGCGTACTCCATGCGCTGCGAGGACCAGGCTTCAAGCTGCCCCACCGGCTCGCTGAACAAGGCCTCATACCACCGAAAGAACGCGTCTCGCGCGTCCGCGAACGCTTGAACATCGGTAGGCTGTTCGATAGCCGGTGCCGTCGGAAGAGGGGCCTTCTTGAGCTCGGTGTACAGCTTCACGCCATCCGGAACGCGGCCCGACATCACGTCCAGGAATCGCAAGGCCTCGCCATCAACGTCGGCTGCCCGTGCAGCACTACGTTCTGGCAACGGGAACCCCGCGATAAAGCCTTGATGGTATTTCGTGCCGAATGGCGCGCGCCCTAACATGCGCAAGAATTGCTGACCGGCTTCGACAGAAACACGCAGGCGCACGAGCGTACCGGGCTTGGGGTGGACCGGCTCGCGCTCCACGAACGTTTCCAAAGGAACCTTCTTTGGATCGAACTTCACCGACCCTGCCGTCCCGCCGCGCGACATGTATCGCGTGAGTTCAGCGCATTCGGCGCGCAACCGGGCGGAGACAGGCGTGCCACTGTCATCCCCTTGCAACTCACCGAGTTGCCACTGCCGCGCGAGTAGCCAGAGCGGATCGTAGATCCGCGCCTTCAGTGTTTCGTTCTGTGAAGTGCCGCGAACGTTCGGTTCTAACCGCGACCAGGTGGTGATGGATGGCATCGCTTTAGGGTTTCTTAAAGAAGTCCGTTGAGACCGTATGGTCGTCCGCGTTGAAAGCGAAATACGCTGCTGGGAGATACTGCGAGGTCTCGTCCAGTAGCTCCGGAATCACGGCACGCATTTTCACCAAGCTGATCGTCTCGCGCAGCACCTGCTGAAGCCACGGGATCGTCCAGAAGGCCTGCACCACGGGGTTGGGGTGGGCGACCACGAGAATGGCCTGGGGCGCAACCGAGTCCGGCTGGTTGTACTGAAACACCAGCCCAGTGGTTTCCCTGGTATTGGGCACCACTTCGATCCACTCGTCGATCAACAGGCCGGCAATCGCGGGCTGCGTGAAATCGATGGCTTCGGGCATATGGACAAGCAACGATAAACGGCCTGGCGGGATCGGCGTGCTTGGCTTCGCCGGCAAGCCGACCCAGCGGTCGCTGTCACGCTGTGGGAGCTGCGCCACCTGCAGCGTAAGTGTGTCGCCGTTGCTCAGCGCTTCGGCGTACTGCAGCGCATCGTCAAGGCGCGCGACGCCTTCACGAACTCGCGCCATCCGCTGATGGAACGTCACGACGGCGAGCGGGTCACTATCTTGAACAGCAGTGCTCGCGCCCAGCGCGCGCTGAATCTCGATCAAATTCGGCGGACGGAAGCGTGGCAGCACGACGAAGCTGTTGCCGAAAAGATGCCTGAGTCGTTCCGCAGAATCCGTCGTCGCATCGGCTTTGGCGAGGCGATCCGTGGCTTCGCGGTCGATAGATCGCGCTTGAAAAACGAGAGTCTTCAGATCCGCTTCGGTCTGGCCAACCACTGACAGCGGGATGGCTCCGGGAATGCCGAAGGCCGCGATCGTATGCATCACCGAGCGCAGTGGCGCAAGCGTCGTGGGCGTGGCGTTATTCAAGGCTGTTTGCAAAGTCGTCTGCAATTGACGGAGCGACGCCAACGCGCGGTCCGCACGGACCTTCAAATTCGCAGCATCCAGAACGGTGGGCGAGTCGGCAACGTCGGCGATATTGATGTCACTCGCTCGCAACGCCCGTCCCCCGGTTAGCAGACTACGCGCCGTGCGCACCACTTCGGTGAACTCCGACCAACTGACGTCCGTCAGGGGCCAGGCTGGATCGCGTGACGGATTCAGCCGCAGCGTTTGAGTAGCGGTTAGCGCCACGTTTCGCCGCACCAGGAAAAGAATGCGCTGCTCGAGTTCCGAAAGCCGGGAATCTTCGGTTGATTCCTGTGCATGAATCACATCGAGCGGCGCGAGCCTCAGGTCCTTGAGCCGAATTTCTCGCGTGTCGACGACGGCACCCGTCGTCGTGTTCACCCGTTCGACGACACAGCGAACATTGTTGGGGTTGCCGAGGAGTTTTGCCGCCCACGCGTTGAGGAACGGCTCCGCCACAGAACGAAAGGTCGCCGTCCACTCGGGAATCGTCGCTGGCGTGCCGGGAAAGAGCGCGACCACCCGGTGCGTGAACGCAGAACCGGTCCGCGGCGTGCGGATCACTTCGAGTTCCGGCGGCGGGGCTTCGCCGCGTTCCAGTGCATCGAGAGTTGCGGCTGCGCGGCTGGGATTGCCGCGCACGACATGATGAACACTCTCGGCCAGCAAGGCATCGCTCAGCGCGTCGACGCTGCCGGCCAGTGCATCCACCTCCACGTTCATGATGGGCGGCACTGGAACTTTCGCTAAGGTGCTGGCGAACTGGAAAAGAGTGACGCGATCCGCTGGCTGCTTTGTCCGGCGCACGAGTTCGAGCCCATCCACAACATGGGTCGCCGGGACAGACTCCACCGCCTGTCCGGCCTCGTCCACGCGCGTCGATTTGATCGGCACGATCCGGCGGAACGCATCGATGAAGACATCGAGTCCGCGCTCGTGCAGGGCGCGCTCGAAGCGATACCCCAGCAGGGCGCCTAGCGGCTGACCGGATCGCACGCCATCCAGCAGATATTGCGCCGTGCGTGCGCGTTCGGAGGAAAGATCGATCGCAAGCGGATCGGCATTTGGATCTGGCGTGCGGCCAAAACGGGTGAGATGCCCGCTTCGCAGTACTGCCACCGTTGCGGCCTGATCGAGCGAGGGCGCATGGACGAAGCCTGGGTCGTTGCGGAATCCGAAAACCGGGCCCGGTTCGCCGGGCGGCAGAGGGTTCACCTCCGTTCGCGGCGGACCAGGCTGCAGGTCTTCCAGCCAGCCGTAGCCTCCCAGATATACGCCGGCGGGATCTTTCTGGCGCATGGTCTTCAAGCGCTTCGTTGCGAACGATGTGACCCAGGCGTCCAGGCGATGCGACGACAGATCGAGAGTGCCGCGCATCAACATCGACAGCTTGTCGGTCTTCAACACCGTCAGCGCCTCGAGAGTTTTGCGGAAATCCTGCACGTTCGTGTCGTCCGGTTGCGTGAACGCCGGCCCGGTGTGTAGTCCTGCCGCGGAAATGCGATCGAGCGGCGTCTCCATCGGCAGCTGGCTGAAACGCACGTGCTCGGGTTCCGCGCGGAGGTGCGGCGCCCGCCCGAGGGCTCGCGCCGCGGCATTCGCGTACTCGACCATCATCGAATGCCGCAACAGCAGGTACAGCAAACTGAAAGGAGCCGGAATGGAAGCATTCTGGAGCAACGCGTCGAGACCCGGCGCCTTCAAGAACTGATCGATGTAGTTGAAGGTGAAGTCGGCGCTCGAGGACAACTGAACCAACGGCACGCTCAGCTCGGAACGCGCGGGATCGCACAACGTCAGCGCCGCGCGCGGTGTGACGCCGCGAAACCCGGCGATGAACGCCAACGTCTGTATTGCCTGGGCGCGCTGTACGCGATTCCACTCGTCGTTTCGCGGATTGCGTAAAAACTCGAAGAGTTCCTGGGTGTAGAAGAGCCCGAAGATGTTGCGGATGGCATAGCTCGTGGACAGCCCGTCGATGGCAAACACTTCCGTGAAGTCGACGTCGGGATCCGCGTGACTGCCCATGCGCGGCGCAGTGGCGCTCTCGACGGTCCAGTAGTCCTGCAGGCGCCGCAACAAACCCACCACGGCGGCATCCCTCGAGGCCAGTTTTCCATCTTCGGGAGTCGCGCCCCACAAATCGAGTGCCGTGACGGGAAGTATGCCGTAGGGCTGCTTTCCCGCGCGCAGTGTGGGAAGCGGCCCGCCCGCCCGCACATGGTCGACGAAGTGCTGCTGCGCATACTCCAGACTCGCGTCAATCTCCGCCTCGGGGAACACTCCAGGCTGTGCACCGTTGAAGTCGCCGAGCCCCATCATCTGCTCAAGGTAGTAGCCCCAGGTGCACGGCCACAGCGCACGATTCATGTCGCGCGCTTCCCGTTGCTCGCGCGCATCCGCATTGTTCGTGCGTGCGAGCACTTCGGGAGGGAGACCGAGCGCCTTCGACAACTCGTCGCCATTGGATCCGTCACCTGCCTGAAACTGCGGGTCGCCGAGAATCAGACGAAAGCTCTGTTCGTGTCCCGGATCGTCGGTGGTGAATCCCGATGTCGCATCCTCCGTGTTATTGGTGGGCGTGCCTTGAGTAACAAGGCTCAATCCATCAGTGTATGTGTGGGCTTCGATCAACTCCCGGAGCCGCGCCGCCGAAGCGGCGCTATCGAGCGATTTCTTCACACCCCACACGAGCAGCGAATTGATGCGTGGCGGCGCCGGGGTCGGCGGCAGCGGCATACGCAGGGCCATGCCAATCCGCTCTGCCTCGTTGAAATCGACCATCCACTTCATGCCTTCGTCGATGGCCAACGTCTCGTCGTTTTCCCCGACGGTCGCCTCAGGATTCGGTCCGACGGACAGGATGTCCGGGATCAGGTTGCTCGCCGCCGTTACGGCGCCCACCCCTTGCACGATGGCAGTTGCGAGCCATTGGTCCGGCAGCACGCCAGTGCGCGGCGCGCGCGTCCACGTCTCGTTCTTCTGCGGTTCGGGGCGCACCGGCGGTGACGGAAACTTCGGCGGCTTCGTTGGCCGCTCTGCTGGATTCGTCGGTGTCAGTTGGCGCACGATCCAGGCCGCGCGCTCTGCGCCATAACGGTCCGCAAGTTGCCGCCACGCGTCTTTTCGCGCTTCTTCCGTCGTTGCGTTCCAGAGCAACGTGTGAAAGTGCTTGCCCCATTCGACTTCGTCCGCGGTGAGTTCGGGCTCGTGCGTGTCGACATGGATCTTGTCCGGGAACACGCGGATGCGGAGTTCCTGGCCGAAGAAGCGGGTCTCCAGGCGGACCGGAAAAAGGACAAGCGGGCGATCACCATTCAGCAGTAACGGGTCCGGCATGAGGCGATTCCTTCAGGGCAACATTTGTCGGGCGAGTATCGCGATGCGCACCGGCTTCTGCAGCGTGATGCGCGCCATGTGCGCGCCGTTCGCGCCCCATTGCGCGCCGGGCGGGTTGGCGGACGTATCTGGAAGCGGCGGTGGCGGCGCTGCGGGCTTAACGCCGACTTTCACGTGTGTGAGCGCACGCAGTTCAGCAGCAGACTGCACCAGATGCCTCCACGTCAACTGATTCCAATCTGTCACGCGCGGCGGCTGCGGATTGATGTCTTTCGGCATGTCGAGTCCGAAATCGGGCTCGCCCGGCTGCTGTTGGATCACGAAGAACCAACCGGGGTCGGGATCCGTGCCGCGAGCAACAGGTACCGTGAGATCGAAGCCAAAGAACACGACTTCCGGCGGTGCAGAGCCGCGGAACAAAGGGTAGCGTTCTTGAGTCGTGAGCTTGGGATTGGCGACGGTGCCTGTGGCCTTCGCGGCGTAGATCACGGCGTTGGGATAGCGTCGAAACAACTCGCCGCGCACCAATAGCACCAGGTGGTCCGGATTGCCTGATGCCGATGGATTGCGCCCCAAAGGACCGTTCCAGCTGTGAATCGGCTGCATGAATTCTTGCTGCGCCGAGCCACGGCGATTCCAGAAAAATCGGAAGTAGCTGCCGCGTCGGTCGGTGGGGTACTCGCGCCACAACAGCTCGCGGCCCATTTCGTGATTGAGTCCGATCATGAACGCTTCGATGAAGCGCGCATTCGGCTGCACCAGCGTGACGCTGTTGGCCGGCACGTTTTCGAGTCCGGGCAGCAGGAACTCCGGCGCCAGTTCCATCAGGCGTTCCGACATCGGCGCCGGAAACTGCGGATGCGCCAAGACCTGTTGTTCGACCGGAATCTCGCCGGCCGCCAGCCCGCGTATCGTCGCCGGCTGGACTGGCTGCAGACGTCCTTTCAACGTGGCCAAATCAGGAACGCGGAAAACACTCCTTCCAATGGATCCGAGGCGAACAAGTTTCGTCAAATGCGCCCCGGCGGCCGCACGGAATTCCCTCGTCAGCGTGACCTCGCTGAATTCATCGTCGAAACTTTGAAAACTTCGACCTTGTGTCTCGCGGATCGTCAACACGGGAGGGCGGAAGTTGGTGTTGGCGATGTTCGCCGGCGTCAATTTCGCCGGATCGAACTGGGGCGTCAGCGCCGCGTCCGAGACACTTTTGATCGTCACGATCCGGCCGACAAAAATTCGCGGCGGACCTGTGATCACGACGCGATCGACGGGCGGCAGCGTTTGGGTGAGCTTGACCATCGGCCGCGCGAACGTTTGATTCTGGACGACCGCCGGCGTCAGCGCGCGCCGATTGATCGCACCGCGCGGTCGGGCGACTCGCCTTAACGCCGCGGACTGGAAGCCGGGCGCCTGCGACCCGTTCAATTGCCAGGCGACGGTGCGCTGCACGATGGTCTGTCCCTCTTGCACCGACACCGCGACCTTGGCCAGGCTGAGCCCTGTGATCTGCAGCAAGCCGTCGTCCTCAATCGGCCGGACGTGCCGCACCCACGTGGATTGCCGTGTGGTCGCAGCTAATTGCCTTCGCCGGCGCTGCTCGTTCTCCTTCTCGATTGCATCCACCTGTTGCCACGCGGAAGCCATCAGGTGTTCCTGGTCTTCCTGGACAATGCGCGTGCCGAAGCTGGCAGCGATGCGGTCTCGCGGGTCCAGATTGAGATCGTTGACCCAGTGCTGCGGCGTAGCGGTAACTTCGACACGCTCTTTCGGCGGATACGTCGCACCGTAGATGGGCGGCGCGACGATGGGGTCCTGAGCCACCGGCGCGTTCAGCGCGTTCGCGGGAGCGTTCAAGACGTCCGCCAACTTTGCCTGCAACGGCGGTGACACCGGTTGCGGCTGGGCCGTCACCGGCTCTGGAGGCTTGAGGACGCCTTTCATCGCGATCACGCCGCCCGAGGGCAGGCCGAAGCCGGGTTTGGTGAGATCCAGCGGACGCGTCCCGACTTTTTCCGGCAAGGGACGCGGTTTCAGATCGCGCACCAGCGATTCGAAGTCGCCTTCCGGGCCAGTCGTAAACTCCCACGAGAAAAACACCGGCAGCTGAAAGGGCTTCGTCGGCTGATCGAGACGCCAGGCAGGCTCGAGTGTCGTGAGTTCCTGCTCGGCTACCGGAAATCCAAGCGCCGTCTTTCGCCCCACCTCGAACGCCGGAACGACACAAGCGATGTAGGCCACATCGGGGTCCAGCCGACGCGGACAAATCAACCGCGACACCGTACGCGCTGGGGCAGTTTCGATGGCGTTCTTGAGCGTCAGAACGGTATCGGCAGTGGAACCCACGACCTGCGCGTGCGCCCAGGCCCAGGATTCGTCGAGATCGGGCAGATCCTCGGCCACGGGACCGGTGAATTCGAGCACCGGCAGCGGCGACGTCTCCGTGTGTCCAAACGTGACACTTGGACGCTTACGAACCACAACCAAACAAATCCACGGCCGCAGCCGCTCTCCCGCTCCGGGCTTTGCCGGGGTGAAGAGCCACGGGAAATCAGGACGATCGAATTCGATCTGCGGAAAGAAGTTGGACTCGAAGTTCGTCGTCAGATGCCGAGGCTGAACGCGGACGATCTGCCGCGGATCGATGGCGGTGACATCCGCGGGTCCGTAGAGGCGGACGTCGCGTGCAGGCACGTTGAAGTTCGTCAGCTGCACGCTGACCGGCAACGACACGTCGGCGCGCTGTTCGGAGCCAAGCGAATCCGGCGTCGTGATACCGGACGCTGCGCCCTGCCGCGCCCACGGTAAGAAGTGACGTACTGCGTTGTCGGCCATTGACCAGCTCCTTTGCCCGCAGCAAGCCGGAGTCCTGCAAGGAAAAACACTGCTAGCGTGTCGCGACGACCAGGAAATTCGCCGCTTCGTCCTTACTCAACTTCTTCAACTCGTCCTCAGCCTCGAGGCGGGTTGCGAATGTCGTTGTTCCTCCGAGATTCGACAAATCGATCTTCGATCTCACTGCGAACGTTTTTTCCTCTGTCGTGAATGCGATCGCCGCTCCGCGATACCGAATCGCGCCGAGGCGCGAGGCGTCGCTCATCCCAACCGCACTCCACTCCGCGAACCGGTTCGCCAGATTGAACGCGATGGTCGTCGTTGTGCGCGGCTCTTCCGGAGGACTCGGAATGACGATGTCCTCGAAATCCGCCGCAGCCGGCACTGGAGTTCCGCAATCGGCGGCGTTGTTGCCGACGCTCACGCCGGCGGGCAGAAGTTGGAACGAGGGGCTCGAGAGCTTCTCGTCATCGGAGAGGTCACGGAATTGCGCCGGCGCGAAGTGATCGCGAACGACGTTCGGAGTCAACGACGAACTGCCCACGATGATCTGCTGGATGCGGAACTCCTGCGTCCCGCCCACCGGGCGCGTATTGCCGAAGCGCGAGATCGGCACATTGAGCGGGACCACGCTTTGCTTCACGGTCAACGTGCTCAACGGATGAATGCGAACCGCACCCGCCGGACCTTCTCTCAAACTGACCAGGCGCTCGGTGGTTCCCGGCATCACCGCATTCCAACTGGCCGCGTCTGCCAACGCCGTGCGCAGCAGCGCGCCCACATCCACGGGCGCGGGCAACGGCGGCTTTTGACCAGACACCAGCGTGACGTTGAACGACACCGTAAAGTCCATCCACCAGATCTCGAACTTCGCCTTGCCTTTGACATTCAACGGCCGTGGCCCGGAAAGCTCGCCGGCGAAGCTGACTTTGAACAGATTGGTGTTCCCCGCCTTCAACTGCAGCGAGGCGAACAGCGATGCGACAAAATGGAACGGATCAAACTGAATCAGCACGTCGTAGCCGGCCTGGCCGGAAATGCTGAACTTCGACTTCCTGGCGAACAGTTCAGCGTGCGCTCCGAACTGCACGGTATTCGAGGTGATGGCGAAGTAAGAGTCGCAGCGGATCTTCAAATCGTTGGAGTCGGCAAAGACAATCGCCGCGCGCTGCATCCTTTCCAGGCCCGGTGGCGGCGTGAACGCGGGGTGGAGCCCGCCGACAGAAAGCGCGAAGAACGGCCGATCACCCCAACTCAAGCGCATGCGCATTTCGCCGGTGATGACGAATCGGTCGACCAGGCGCGAGTCGAACAGCACTGCGTCGAGAAACGCGCGCTTCTGGTCGAAGTCCACGCCGCCGAAGATGTTCATCTGCAGCCGAACGAGGTCCAGGTCCTTCCTGGGCAGGATGGCCAGCACTTGGCCCATGATCAGGAATCGCGTGCGCACGCCGAGCTCGAGGATCAACGCTAAATTGATAGTGATCAGAGGCGGCGTGCCCCAGGTAATCTGCGCCACGAGACCGAATAGGTAGTGATCCCGCGCCACCGGGAAGAACTCACGAATCACGCTCAGGTACTGCGGCGCGTTGCGGATCAAATCTTTCGGCGCCAGCACGCCATTCAATGTGTTGGCCCGGACGCCTGCCTGAACCGCACCTTCGTTGACCGTGCGATGGATGCCCAGCAATCCACCAATGCGGACCAGCATGAATCCGAAGCCGATGGGAATCGGTTTGAAATCATCGGCCGTGATGATCACGAGAAGGGAGAATCCGCCTCCCGGAATGTTCGTGTTCAACAGGCCTAACGCCGAGAGAGAGGCGAATCCTTCGATCTCCATGTGAAGGGCGCCTGCGTATTGCGAGTGCTCGCGGTCGAGGTCGAGGAAACCACCGCCGTGAATGACTTTCGCGTCGATGTCGAGGCCAATGGCTTGCGGCGGCTGGAAGCCAAGCTCCAAGTCGAAGAGGCTGAGGTTGGCATCCGGTTTGACGAAATCGGCGATGAGCGCGAATCCGGCCTTGTCGAAGCTGGCTGTTACCGGTCCGAGTTTGATGTCCGCCGCGATGGTGGCGGCGAGCGTCAGCTTCGCTTTGCCGTTTTCCGACTCCGGCGTCAGCCCTAGCGAAAGAAACTGAATGCGCGCCGGACCGAATGTTTTGCCGACAGGCGTGACGCGATTGAGATCCGCGTCATTCGCGGCGTCCCCTTCGCGCGCTTGCGGCGCTCTCGACAGCGCCGATAAACGAGGGGCCATAGTCGGGGATGGCGGTGTAGGCGGCGGTGGATTCGTTTGCTTGATGACGTTGCCCTTCCCGCCATCGATGAAGAATCCCCGCTCCGTCGACCACCCCAAACCCAGGTTGAGCGGAATTCTCTTCTCGCCTGGCAGTATCTGAGAAAGGAAGCCATTGCCGGATTTGTCCAGGTTCAGCACCAGTTCGCTTTTCCGCGACACCGCCTTGACGCCCGCGACCGCGGTGGAAAATTCGAACTCGATCTCGAACTGTCCGAATTCCACGTGCGAGCCGTCTTCTTTCCCGAACCGGTAAAGGGCGTTGTCCTCGCTGCCTCCCTCGAAACCCAGCTTGATGGCCGGCTGGCCGGGGAATCCTCCACTCAGCTTGGAAAACTCTTCGAAGTGAATGAACAAGTCCCCCACCGTTGCGGACGGCGTGAGCTTGAATCGCCAGTCTTCGTTGAGTCGAATGTTGAAACTGCCGCCAAGTTCGAAAGAAATCAGCAGGCCGGGACCGCCATGAATTTTGGGAACGAACAAGAACGTGAGCGTACCGTTCTTGTCGACCGCCTTCTTGGGATCCGCAAGGTCGCGCTCTCTCCAATTGAAACGGACCGAGAGCGTGCGCTCGGACATCTTGTCGAGCAGGGGCGTCGGCGAGCCGGGTGAGGGGTCCCAACCATAAAGTGGCTCGATTGCGATTGTCGAAAGATCGCCATCGTCCTGTTGCGATGTGAACAGTGTGACCTTCGCAAGCCCGAGGATTACGAGCGTGGCGGAGAGGGGAATGAAAACGGTGTCGGAAAAGGTGCGCGCCTGATCTTCATCGTCAAGGAGCCAACCGCGGCTCCTGAAAATCGTGACGAAACGATTCCACACGACATGGGGAATGGTTGCGGTGACGGGCTCTTCGAGGAAGCCGAGCGGCTGCGCGCTCCAATAGATGAGAGGGCCATACGGCACGAGGTGCAGCCGCAGGTAGTCCACCATCAGGATGTCGATAAGGCGGTGCACAAGTTCCGGGATGTTGTGGATGCCCTCGACGTCCAGCGCTTTGACGAAGTTCGTCAGTGTCGTGAAGATTTCCTTGATGTCGCCGAGCGCTTTTTTGAAGTCGTCGAAGCTCGGATCGTTCGCGTCGCGATACGCGCGGATGTTGGCGAGATTTTTTTCGGGCAGCACCAGCTTCGCGGCCTTACTCGACGAGAGCCCGAGCACCTTTCCGAGATCCTGGGCGTGCGCCGCGGAGACCTCCGTCTCGACGCTAATGGTCTTACGGTACTCGTTGATGCCTTTGATTTGATGCTGCGGGAACGGTTGGCCAACGGCAATATTCGGCGGCAACCCCAAATCGATGAGCACTTCGGCGCGCGCCGCATCGTCGTTGAGTCGGTCTGCGAGCCACTCGTAGAACTCGCCGATCCTGCCGACGACGCCTTGCAAAAAGTTTTCGGCGCTCACGGCTGACCTCGCAACACAGGCTTTGCTTCATTGGGATCGCCGGTGAGCCGCGCCTTGTGAATCGTGAAGGGCTGATGGTCCTCGGATGCATTGGGCAGCTCGTATGGAAAAACGCTGCGCAGTTCCTGGATGGCGTGCAGCACGTCCTGGTTCTGAGCGTCTTTGATGATCTTGAAGTGAATCAGCCCGAGATTGTTGCCCATCGCGATCTGCCGGCCGTTGCGCATGATGTCGAAACTTCGGTGGTGACGAGAAATCAGCCGACGATAGGCATCCGCAAATTTGTCGCGAAAGTTGGGATTCGGCGTCGCTTGGGTCGAGATGTCCGTTCCCGCCGATGGGGGCTTGGCCGCTTCTGGACGTTCTTTGTCCGGCTCGAAAGGCGGCCCGTTGAATTCAGGCCGTTGGTCGAGCAAGATCTTGATACGCCAGGACCAATCGGGAGGCGTGGCTGGCTTTACAGCTGTTCCCTCGGGCCAACCAAAGGCGGGAAGCAGCATCGGCGCCTCTTCGAGTCGCGAACGCAGCGCCGGCGCGGCTTCTGCCGCCCTCTCGTTCAGCACATCGGCCTTCGCATTCCAACCCAGACGCTCGGCATTGATTCCGGCGCGTACCAGCCGTTGTGCGCGCCCGATACGTAGATCGATGTCGCGAACATAACTGGGAAGAACCTTCTTGAATCCACTCGAAGTGAATTGGACGAACCGGCACGGGTCGTCCGCCGCGTCCGTGTTCTTCCAGTAGCTCATGGCCTGCGCCGAGCCATAGTGCACGTCGCCTGAAAGCAAGACGACCTTTCGGTAGGGCTCCAGCCGTTTCAGCAGAGCTTCCGTCGCCTTCGGATCGAATGCCCATGCCTCAATCGCATCGGGATTCGTGCCTGGCATTCCGCGCAGCGTTTCATTGCCGTTCGCGATGGCCTCCTTGACGTCGAAGGCGCGATAGGCCAGCGGCGCGACGATCTCATCGAACATCGGCGGACCGAGCACCGGCAACGGCGCCACGACGATCAACACTTCCTTTCCCGCCGCCAACGGCCCCGCGGGGACTTGCTTTTCGATCACGTCCAGCGTGATGTTCGTCGGCGGTCCACCACGCGTGAGCCAATTCCGTTGCGTGCGGTTGTCGATAACGAGGACGAGATGCCGCGTCCCCGGCACGGAATAATGCCAGGACAACTGATCGTCAAATTTCGACGGATCGATCGTGCGGCGATTGAGACCGAAGAGCTGCTCGATTTCGTCGTTCGTGGTCTGCTGCGTGGTGGCAGTCGAAGTACTGGTGAAGAGTTGCGTGGCGAGCTCGAGCAGCCTTTTGGGTTTCCCCTGCGTATATTTCTCGGGATCGTTGCCCCAACCTTGAAACAGCGCAAAGGCGAGCATCCCGTTGCGGACGATGGCGCGACCCAGGGGATTGGTCATCGCGCGGTCACGCCACATTGGATTTAGATTCCAGTCATCGGTGACCTCGTGATCGTCCCACATCATGTAAGTCGGGACATTGGCCATGGCGCGGCGGACCTTATGCTGGTGTTTCAGCGCCTGAACGCAGTTGTTCCGACGCTGGTCTGCCGTGGTTTTGTACCGGCCTCCGAGATCGTCTTTGAGCTGCTGGACGAAACTTTGAAACTTACCCTGCTCGTCGGCGCTGAGCGTGTCGGCAAACGTGTAGACCTTTGGGAATTTCGCACGTTGAGGTGAGCCGGCTGCCGGCAGTTTGCCGGGTTTGAGCGTATCCGTGTCGATGGGGTCCCGCTCGACCGGATCGAGATCGTCCTTGTTCTTGATGGTGGACTTCAGCTCGTCGGCGGTGAGCGTCTTGAACGCGAAATCGGCGAAGCGGCGGAGCAGGGCGTCCACGATTTTGGGCTTGTTCTTGTCGTCGCGCCGACGAAACAGCGGTAACACGGTATCGGGAACCTTCGTGTTGTAGCTCGTCCGAAACTCCGCGATGGTGTCGTCAAAGTCTTTGAAAACAGCCGGTTGCCACAGCTCATTGTTCCAGGCGTCGAGATACATCGCTGCGAACTCGCCGAATGACAATAAATGCGAATGATTGTCGACCGTCGTGAGGCGCGCTTCCGACAACACGAGATTTGCGCGCATGCCCGCCGGAAAGTTCTTCTCGTCGGCGAGAATGAACTTGGCCGCCAGTTCACTCGGTTCATTGATTGCCAAGAACTCGCGCTTGGCCAACAGGTCCTGGCCAAGCGCAGCCATCTGCGGCAGCATCATCACCTCGACATCGTCCGCGTAAATCTGATCGCCGGCGAGCAGGAGTTGATGGATGCGCTGATTCGGGTCGCTGAGATTGTCTTTGATGAGATCGTCCAGCCACGCAAGCCCGTCAGTCAGCCCTGCCACCTGCAAGCGGCAGGAACCGTGAACGATTTTCAGATCCGTCAGCTTGTCCGGCGGCAATGCGAAGCTGGGTAGCTGATTCTCCGCATAGCCCAGGGCGAGTCTTCGTTTCTCTGCAGGCGTCGTGCTGAGGACGTTGTCTTTGAGTAAGTTGAGCGACTTCAGGTCGTTCTGCGCGCCGCCTGCTTTCTCGGTGATCGAGATGTTGTAAGAGTAGATCTGTCCCGGCTTCAGAACATCGGCGCCGGTGAGCTTCATCACCACGACGGCGATGTGCAGCTTGTCGCCGATGGCAAGAGTGTCGACTTTGTCGGCGTCGCGGCTGAACTTCGGCGTGTCTCCAGCCTTGGCGAGACCCTCAAACAGAGACAGCTGCACCGAGCATGCCTTGCTCAGTGCGACCCAAACGGAGACGAGTCCGGGCTCAACGCGGCGGAGAATCGGACCGGACAGGATCAACGACAGTTCCACAGCAACCTCGCGTGAAGTTCGATTGAAGCCAATCGCTGCGCTGCTCTCGTGACTGGGCGATCGTATACAACAGTCGCCGCCTGCCCTTGCAATCGGGATAACTGCGTAGGAACAGCAGAGATGCCTAGGAACAGCAGAGATGCATCGGAACAGGCGGAGCCTGGACGTAGTGTCCGGCTTAGCCGGACCAGCGAATTGATTAGGCGGCAGGACGGGGCGGAGTTACGGGAAGCGTTAGCGCAAATGAACTTCCTACGCCTTCGGTGGATTCGACGTGGACTGTTCCACCCAGCGTCCTTACGCAATCTTCCACAATCGAGAGGCCGAGACCCAAGCCACTGATTTCGTCTCGTTGTGGGTGGCCTCGAGTAAAGCGACGAAAGATCGAGGCAAGGGCTTCTTGTGGAATGCCGAGACCGTTGTCACGCACCACGATAAGACGTCGGTCACCATCCTTCTCTTGGCCGGTGACTTCCACGTAGCGTACAGGTTTTGCGGGGTCGCAGTACTTGATCGCGTTCGAGAGCAGATTGACAAATACCAACTCCAGACGCCCGACGTCGACTGTGAGCCACGGTAGACCGTTCGACACACGAATCTCGACGCCGCGAGCTTCAGCCATCTCGCGCAGTTGACGTGCCGCCTCCTCCACAATCGTGGACACGTCAACTTCCTGAACGACTGCATTATCGTGGGTAGGTTCGATCCGGGCGACGGCTTCGAGCTTGTGAGTCAAGTCGATGAGATGAGTGACGTTTCGTTGCAAAACCTCGATCGTGCGCCGTGCTCGCGCCGGGTCTAAGCCTTCCTGGCCGAGAAGAGTCGTGCCGGTGTGTAGCGCGCTCAGCGGTTGCCGCCATTCATGTGCGGCCATTCTTGTGAATTGCTCGAGGCGCTCATTCTGTTCGGCGATCGTTCGCGTGTAGAGCGATACAAATGATTCGACGGTCGACTGGGACAGTACATTGACCGCCTGGTGCAGCTTTGACACTACCATTGCGCTCTCGGCTGGAGAGGGCGTTACGCCAGGCTGCTGCATCTCCTCCAGTACAAACGCGACGAGGATCCCGCTGAGGACCTGATACTCACGGAGAAGTTGATGGAGAGAGGCTTGTTGTGCATGGCGAAGCCCACCCAACTCCTGCGCCTTCTGGATAATTGCGGTATTCGACGCGATCGCGTCCTCCTCGGGGTGTTGCAGATACGCGCCGATCTCGAGGATCAGTGCCGGGATATGGTCCAGCAGGCTTTCGGTTGGAAAGATATCGCGGGCATCCACCGGCAGTAGATGCAGCAGCCGCTCGAACCAGCGCGCCGCAAGAGCACGATGCTCCGCACGCATACGTTCCGCAATAAGGCCACCGAAACGCGTGCTGATCATGAATTGGGTTGCTGTGAACCATTCCCGCACGATGGCGCAACTTGCGAGTATACATCCGCCGCTGGACGCGGTCGCGTAGTCTCTACCTTCTTATCGTCCTCGTCCTGATGGCGCGAGGTCGGGGCAGAGCCGGGTTACCTGAATCGGTAATGGCACCTACTGGAGGATGGACTAGACTTCGCTCGTTTTCGTGATCTCGACATACGTGAAATGCGAGTCATCGTCGCTGGCTTCATACGTGTCCTCGGGTTGATACCGGTTCTTGCCGGCGCGGCAGCCGCGCAGGACGGCGCTGCCGTATTTCAGGCGAGCTGCGCGACCTGTCATGCCGCCGCCGACGCGGCCCAGCAGGCGAGAAATCCCAGCATCGACACCCTCCGCCGCCTGACACCCGAAGCGATTCTGAATGCGCTGCTGAACGGAAAGATGCGGATTCAGGCCGTGGCGCTTAGTGACGCCGAGCGCCGTGCGGTCGCCGAGTTCATAGGTGGCCGGTCACTCGACGCCGGGACGCCAGGATCGTCCGTCATACGCTGCAACGCGACTCCGCCCTTTCGTGGTCCGTCGGGTACGAGTGAGTGGAACGGGTGGGGCAACGGTCTGAGCAATACCCGATTCACCAGGGATGGTGGCATCAGCGCCAGGGACCTGCCGAAGCTGAAGTTGAAGTGGGCCTTCGGTTTTGCCGGCGTGACATCCGCGCGCGCCCAGCCGGCGCTCGTCGGCAACCGCCTCTTCGTTGCCAGCGACACTGGCGATGTGCACGCCCTCGATCCGAAGACCGGCTGTGCGTACTGGAGCTTTCGTGCCCAGGCGACAGTGCGCACCGCTCTTCTCATCGCGCCGTATTCTTCGTCGTCGGGCAACGCGTGGGCCGTGTTCTTCGGCGACCTGAGAGCCAATGCCTACGCGTTGGATGCATCGACAGGGCAGGTCGTCTGGGTGCGCAAGGTTGACGATCATCCCTACGCGGCGATCACCGGTTCGCTGACCTATTACTCCGGTCGCGTATTCGCGCCCGTGCAAGGTCTCAACGAAGAGGTGCAGGGCGGACGGCCGGAGTACGAGTGCTGCACGTTCCGCGGGAGTGTGTCGGCACTCGACGTTGGCACCGGCGCCCTCGTGTGGAAGACCTACATGGTCGGCGAGAAGGAGCAACGGGGCACCAACGCGCGCGGCAAACGCCAGTGGGGACCTGCAGGCGGAGGAATCTGGTCGTCTCCAACCATCGATCCGCGGCGTGGTGCCGTCTATGTGAGCACGGGCAACAGCTACGCCGATCCGCCGCAGCCGATGACCGACGCAGTCGTCGCGCTGGATCTTCAGAGCGGGAACGTGCGGTGGGTACGTCAGCTCACGGCGAATGACGCCTGGACGCTTGGCTGCAGGGCGACGAACGCTGACAACCCGAACTGCCCGGCGACGCTCGGACCCGACTACGACTTCTCGGCGTCGCCGGCGTTGACGACGATCGGCGGGCGAGATCTTCTGGTTCTGCCCCAGAAGTCCGGGATGACATACGCGCTCGATCCAGAGAAGCAAGGGGCTCTTGTCTGGCAGCATCGCATCGGCCAGGGGAGCGGGCGAGGTGGCCAATACGGCGGAGCGGTTGACGAGCGCTACGCCTACTTCGGCGTGGGCGATTCCACGACGAATGCACCGGGAGGCATGGTCGCTGTCGAACTCGCGACAGGGAATCGAGCGTGGGGCACGCCGCCTGAAAAGACTCTATGCGGCGCACCCGGTCGAGACTGCAACGCCGCGCAGGGCGCCGCCGTCACCGCGATTCCCGGTGCCGTGCTCTCCGGCTCTTACGATGGAGGCCTGCGCGCCTATGCCGCCGACGACGGATCGCTCTTGTGGCAGTTCGACACCAACCGCGAGTTTGCGACCGTAAACGGAGTCAAAGCCAACGGCGGCAGCATGGATGGTCCGGGTCCGGTCGTCGCCGGTGGGCTGCTGTTCGTGAACTCGGGATACGGCGGGATCGCGGGGCGGCCGGGCAACGTGTTGCTCGTGTTTGGCGTAGAGTGAGCGCGTCGAATGGGGGCGCACGTGAAGACTGAGATGAACGAGTTCACCCGGCGTCGTCTTCTGCGCGATGCCATCACCATCGTCGGAGCGGTGGCGGCGGCTGCAGTTCCGCATCCGGCGTTCGCCCGCCAGCGCGGCAGCGCCGATGCCGGCGGGACAACGCCGGCCGGCGGTGCGGCCGCGGACAACACGCTCGCGCTCGCGCGTGCGGTGAACCGCATGCGTTACGAGGATCTTCCTTCGCGCGCGATAGAGCACGCGAAGATGATCCTCGCCAGTACGCTCTCGAGCGCCGCGCCGGGAGCGCTGATCGAGTCCGCCCGCATTCTTCGTGATCTCGCGAAGGAGCGAGGCGGCCGGCCTGAAGCGACAGTGTGGTTCGATGCCGCCCGGCTTCCCGCTGCGAGCGCCGCACGCGTCAACGCCGGTCTGAGCGACGCTGCCGCGTCCGACGACAGCGACATCCGCAACACCGCGCACTACGGCACCACGCTCGCGTCCGCCGGGCTCGCCATCGCCGAACGCACCGGCGCCACAAGCAAGGATCTGCTCGGCGCGATGGTGATCGGTTACGAGGCCGCTGGCCGCATCGGCGATGCGCGCCGTGGCGGGCGCGGCGGTCTGCACGCATCGCAGCTCGTTGCTTTCGGCGGTGCCGTAGCCACTGCCCGCCTCCTGAAGCTCACCGATCAGCAGATGGCGCATGCACTGGGCATCGTGGCGACGACGATGGGCGGGATCGCCATCGGAACCAACAGCTGGGCGCGTGAGTACATGGGTGCGAATGCGGCGGGGAGTGGTGTTGATGCCGCCGAAGCAGCGGCGCGCGGCTTCACCGTCAACGACGACATGCTCGGCGCGCGTGGTGGGTTCATCGATGTGTTCGGTGGTGGCAGGGACGCGGTGCGCCTGCTCTCCGGCGATCTCGGTCAGCGGTGGGACATCGTTGAATTCCTGGCGATCAAGCTCTGGCCCGGCGCGCACCCGTTCTCCGGCACGCTCGAAGCGGCGGTCAACGCCGCGCGTCAGGCCAACGTGCCGGCAGACAGCGTTGCAAAGATTCTCATCGCCGGGCCTGGCCGTACGAACATCGGCGGAAGCCGCCGTCCACGCGATCTGGTGGAGGCGATCCACAGCCTTCCGTACTTTGTGGCCTCCGCGGTCGCCGACAAGGATTTCACCTGGATCCACGCAACCGAGGGAAAGATCTTCGACCCCGTCGTCGCACGGCTGATGGGCGTCGTGGATCTCGATCCTGCACCGCCGCCGGTCAGCTACAAATGGAGCTGGGGCGGCAGCGTGACGCTGGTGACGACATCCGATCAGCGATTCACGAGTACTGTGGACGCGCCTCGGGGATCCGGTCCGCGCGGCATTGAGTGGAGCGACGTGGACGCGAAGTATCATGCGCTGATGCCCGATTCGAAGCTTCCGGCGGCGCGCCTCGGACAGATCCTCGACCAGATTCATCAATTCGACCGCGTGAACAGCGTCCCGGCGTTCGCGCGGCTGCTGACGCCGGGAGGGTAGAACTCTGTGAGGAGGAACATGAAGGTCATCATACGGTTACGGTCTCTTGTCCTTGTCTTCCTGTGCGCGTTCGGCCTCTGGGGCACGAAGGCCTACGCGCAAGGCGCCGTTCAGGCATCCATCGCTGGCGTGGTCCGCGACACATCTGGCGCCGTGCTCCCGGGTGTCACTATCGAGGCCTCGAGCCCGGTGCTCATCGAGAAGAGCCGCACCGCGGTGAGCGACGACACTGGGCGCTACCGGATCATCGCGTTGAATCCAGGCACTTACACGGTGACGTTCACGCTCTCCGGTTTCAATACCGTGAAGCGCGAAGCGATTGAGCTGACCGGATCGCTGACCGCGACGATCGACATCGAGATGCGCGTCGGGTCGCTGGAAGAGACGCTGACTGTCATCGGCGAAAGCCCAATCGTCGATGTGCAGAGCATCAAGCAGCAGCGCGTCATCGATGACGAGGCCATGCACTCCATCCCGGGCCAGCGTTCGTATCACAACCTCGTCGTGCTGGTGCCGGGGCTGTCGGTCGGTAACACACAGAACGTGGGCGGAATCAATGGCCCCGCCCCGTTGAACGTGGGCGGTCACGGTGGCGCCAACTCGGAAGGTCGATTCAATGTGGACGGTCTAGGCGTGAACGGAACGAGCGGCGGTGGCACGCTCTACGTCACCGACACGCAAAACGCCTCGGAACTCTCGATCGATATCACCGGCGGGCTGGGCGAGGCCGAGGCCGGCGGGCCGGTGATCAACGTCGTGCCGAAAACTGGCGGCAACACGTTCAGCGGCTCCTTGTTCCTGGACGGAGCAAATGGGTCGCTGCAGGGCAGCAACTTCGACGATGAGCTGGTGGCCGCCGGGTTACGAGAACCAGGAAAGCTGGACAAGCTGTGGGACGTGAACGCCGCGCTCGGTGGGCCGATCAAGAAGGACCGTCTCTGGTTCTACCTGACCGGCCGCTATCAGCGGACCGATCGTTTCGTTGCCGGCATGTACTACAACAAGAACGCCGGCAACCCGAACTCGTGGGTCTACGACCCTGACTACAGCCAGCAGGCCCTCTCCGACGGACAGTGGAATGGCGCGACCCTGCGCACGACGTGGCAGATCTCGCAGCGGCAGAAGATCAATTTCTTCTGGGACGAGCAGGACATGTGCCGCAACTGCACCGGCGGTGGCAGCGCCACGACCTCGCCGGAGGCGCAGGATGGATCGCAGAACATCAACTACATCCGCGCCTATCAGGCTGCCTACACAGCGCCCCTCTCCGATCGGCTTCTCGTCGAAGCTGGCGTCGGCGCGGTCGTGCCCGATTACGGCAACCCGAAAGACGGCTTTGACCGCTCGATCGTGCGTGTCCAGGATCAGAGCGGCAACTTCCCGAACATGATCGCCCCGATCCCAAACATCACCTACCGCTCGATGTTCTGGGATGAGGTGCACTCGTTCGCGCCGCGCTACCGCGCGTCGGTCGCCTACGTGACCGGAGCACAGAACATGAAGGTCGGCATCGAGACCTACAACAACATCTCGACGCGCAACTATCAGCGTGGCGACTCGCTGCAGTACCGCTTGAACAATGGCGTGCCCAACCAGATCACGGAGCTGCTGAGCGATTTCACCGAGGAGGCGCGCGTGCAGAACATCGGCATCTTCGCGCAGGACCGGTGGACCGTCAGGAGGTTCACGCTGCAGGCCGGCATCCGCTACGAGAACGCGTCGAGCCGCTCGCCCGAACAGCAAATCGGGCCGTCACGCTTCGTGCCGACGCCCATCGTGTTCCCCGCGCAGGACATCGTCAAGGGATACAACGACGTCACTTATCGCGGTGGAGTGGCGGTGGATGTGTTCGGCAACGGGAAGACGTCGCTGAAGATCAACGCCGGCAGCTACATGGATCCGGCGCAGTGGGCGGGCATCTTCATCGAGCCCAATCCGGCACGCAGGCAGTTCGGCGGTGGTGTGCCGCCGCAGACGACGCGGTCCTGGACCGATACCAACCGCAACTACATCCCGGACTGCGATCTGTTGAACCCGCTCTTGAACGGGGAGTGCGGGCCGACAGCGAATCAGAATTTCGGCCGGCTGGTGACGCCGACCTCCACCTACGATTCGAACCTGCTGGAAGGCTCGGGTGTGCGCCCCGGCAACTGGCAGTTCGGCATTTCGGTGCAGCAGGAAGTCTTCCCGCGCGTCTCGGTTGAAGCCGGCTACCACCGTCGGAATTTCGATTCGTTCATCAACCCCGACCCGGTGACGGCAACGTCTACGCTGACCACGACGTTCACCGTGGCTGACAACCGTGCGGTGACACCAGCTGACTACAATCCGTACAGCGTTCCCGTGCCGGTCGACCCGCGGCTGCCGCGGTCGGGGGGATATGTCATCAACGACCTCTATGACATCTCGCCCACGGCGTTCGGCAGGACCGACAACTTCATCGCGCGTGCCACCGAATACGGTTCACCGGCCAACTACTGGCATGGCGTGGACGTACAGGTGAACGCGCGGCTGCGCGGCGGGGTGACAGTTCAAGGAGGCACGAGCACCGGGCGCATCGTGAACGACACGTGCGATCTCGCCATCGACAACCCGAGCCAGTACGACTGCCGCAAGGTGTATCCGTTCCAGACCGATGTTCGCGGCATGGCGATCTACACCGTTCCCAAGATCGATGTGCAACTGAGCGGAACGATGCAGAGCCGTCCCGGGCCCGAGATCCTCGCGCAATGGAACGTGCCGGCCAACGTGATTGAGCAGTCGCTGGGCCGCGCGCCGTCTGGCGGCGTGGCGAACATCCAGACCAACATCCTGACCGCCGGAGAGCTCTATGGCGATCGGATCACTCAGGTCGACATGCGCATCGCCAAGCTCCTGCGATTTGGCCGCACACGCACGAACGTCGGGATCGATATCTACAATCTGTTCAACTCCAACGTGCCGCTCACTTACGTGAACGTGTATGGCACGACGTGGGGCAACCCGCAGTCGGTGCTCGATGCGCGCTTTGCGAAGATCAGCGCGCAGATTGATTTCTGACATGGTCCTTGGTCCTTGGGCCTTTGTTTCAGGTCCGTCCTCAGTCCGTTCGTCCTTGGTCCGTTGTGGACCAGGGACGAAGAGCCCGGGACGGACCAAGACCCAAGCACGAAGGACCAGGGACTGACAGAGTCGGATCAGGGTATGGACGTCAACGCGACCAGCAAGCAGGGGTACACGCCGCTCGGCGTCGCGATGGGGAAGACCATCGTCGGGCAGTTGCCAGTGCCGCAGGAGAGCACCGTCGCGTTATTGAAGAAACTGGGTGGGACAGAAGGGCCAGGCCCGCGCGCCGCGCGCCCGCCCTCCGCTCAGTAAGGGCTCGCCGCTGACACTTAAGCGGGCCGATGCGCCTTGAGGAAGGAATGAATCTGGCGCACCGCCAGAGGAATTCGCTCCTTCGGTTCCTTCCAGGGAAAGATGCTCACTTCGCTCTTTGGCGCGAGCATCGCGCACTCCATGGCGACAGCCAATGGGTGCGCGGGGACGTCGTCCGGCAGGACCAGGATTGGGTTCTGGCAACTCCGAATGAAATCGCGTGTCACGGTGAAGAGGAAGTCGGGATTGGTTTCGAACATCCTGGTCGTAAATTGGTCGGTCGTCTGCATCGTGATCTCGGGTCGCTTCGCAATCAGCGCCGGACCCCAGCTTTTCCAGAATGTGCCTGGGTATTTCGGGTCGCGCATCTCCGGACGCCAGCCCACGGGCTGCGCCATCACGGCTGCGGCGATGCGATCGGGTGCGCGCTTCAAGAGACTCCCGATGAAGGGGCCGCCAATGCAGAAACCCATCACCATGAACTTGTCAATCTTCAGATGATTCATTAGGCCGAGTTGGTCGTCGGCATACGACTCCCACGGCCGATCGACTTCCACAGGGCCGGTGGACTGGCCGCCGGGGGCGTTGCGCAGGTCTGCGGTGATGCAGCGATACTGCCCTTTGAACTCTTCGATGGCATTGAAGGGCGAGTTGCCGGTGAAGAAGGCGATCGTCGAATTCAATCCGCCGCCCGGGAGCAGTAATAGCGGGAAGCCGGAACCGGCCTCCTCGTAGTAGATGCGAACAGGGCCCCGCTCGTAGAACTTGCCAGTTCCTGTTTTGCCCGATTGCTGCGCGAATAGATCGGGCACGGCGGCCGTTGCTGCAGCTGCAGCTCCCGCTGCTAGTACGGTTCGTCTGGTCAGGTCAACCATAGCAGGCGCCCTCCTTCGGCATGACTCAAGTAGATTTCAGGAAACCGATCAGCTGCTGGCTCACGATCTCTGGCTGTTCCTCCTGAGGCCAGTGGCCGGCACGATCCACCATCTGCACACCTGTGAATTTCGTATAACCGGTTTTGCCGGCCCCCTCAGCGCCGCCCGCGATCCGATTGGCGCCCCAGTCCTGTTTGCCCGCAATGAACTGCGCGGGGACGTCGATGGTCCTCCCCGAGAATGTGAGTTGCTCGGCGATGTTTGCGGGAAACGCGGTACGGCGGTGCCGATAGTTGTGCAGCGCCCCGGTCCACCCCGAGGTTGCGTACTCCTGCCCGTAGACGTCGCACTCCGCCTGAGTGAACCACTTGCAGTTCGCAATGTACTCCTTCGACGGCATGTACGCGACCATCGTGGCCGGCATGCCTCTGTCCCGTCGCATCACGTAGTACTCCGGCATCCGCGCGTTCTCTGCGGCGGCCTCTCTCGCGGTCGGCATCGGCCGCAAGGGGGTCAGGTTCTGGTTCTCAGGAAACTCGCCACCTTTCATGTAATAGAACGCGCGGAAGAAATCGCTCATGCTTTGGGGCATGTGCTTCATGTCTTCATCGGCCTGTTTGCTCGCCCAGTACTCCTGATAGTCGCGGCGCGGCGGATTGAGCTTCGCGAACTCCGCGTCGAGTTCCGCGGCGGTGTACGCAGCTTTTCGTTCCGTGCCCGCGAACGGGAACGACGGCGGTGTTGCGCCCTGACCCGAGACCGTCGTCAAGCGGAGAAACATATCGGGACGAACGATGGCGGCATACGTGGCCATGAGCTGACCTTGATCGTGTCCGACGATGAGCTCGGTCTTCCGATAACCGAGCGCATAGACGAGCGCGATCTGGTCGCGCACCATGTTGAGCGTCAGGAACGGCGTGGGATCCGCGTCGAAGGATCTGTCCCAGCCAACCGTACGGCCATACCCGCGGCAGTCGGGTGCGATCACGTAGTAACCCGCGTCTGCGATCGCCGGCATCACTTTGCGCCAGCTGTAGGCCAGGTTCGGAAACCCATGGAGCAGCAGCACGAGAGGCCGCCCCTGCGTCCCAGCCTCGAGCATGTTGACGGTGAGGCCATTGACGTTCGGCACGAGCCGCGGCTTGACGCCCGCGGGAAGCGTGTTGTTGCCATACGGGGGCAGCTTCTCGAAGGGCGCCATTGTCGTGATCTGTGCCGCTGCACCGGGGGAGGCGATCGCCACGCCTCCAAGCGCAGAAGCGCCCGCGAGAAACTCGCGTCTCGACAGTTCCGGCGTCGCCGTGGCTTTCATGATGCCTCCTTGCGCTTCTTCACGTCGCGAAGGTTATGAGACTGGCGGCATCAGTCTAGCGCGGAATTTTCGTGCGGGAGATCCGCGCTCGTGTAGACTCCGGCGAGATGCGGCCCGCATTGAGACAGTCATCGCTCGTCGCCGGGCTTCTGGGCGTCATTTTCGCCAGCGCGGCCGCCGCTCTCATGACTGCCCAGGCCGACAACCCGCAGATCGGCTTCTGGAAGATGAACATGACGAAGTCGAAATTCAGCGCGGGAACCGGTTTCAAGAGCGCCACCAGCAGGATCGAGGCCGTTGACGGAGGCGTCAAGCACACGGTGGACTCCGTGTACTTCGACAGCACCTCACGCCGGTATTCGTACACGACGAAATACGACGGCAAGGACATGCCCGTCGCGGGCAACAGCCCCTACGGCGATTCGACGGCGATCTCGCACGTCGATATGAACACGACGCGAACGGTTTACAAGAACAAGGGACAGGTCACCGTCATTCAAATATCCGTCGTCTCGCCCGACCGGAAGACGAGAACGGTGACCACAAAGGGCACGAACCCCGCGGGCCAGGCTGTCGACAACCTGAGTGTCTACGACAGGCAGTAACTGGAGATGCCATGACGAGATTGTCGATTGTGAATTGTCGATTGGCGATTGCATCGGTCAGGACAACGTGCGCGCGCGCGCGCATCGCATTCGTTGCCGGCGCGGTGACGTGCCTGTCCGCGACGCCCGCGTTCGCTGCGACGTGCGAGAGTCTTGCAGCGGTTGCCTTGAAGGACGCGAAGATCACGTCGGCCCAGGTCGTCCCGGCCGGCCAGTTTTCACCGCCGGGCGCGCGCGGCGGCGGTGGCGGCAACAGTCCATACAAGACGCTTCCGGAATTCTGCCGCGTGGCGGCGACGCTCACGCCCAGCAGCGATTCGGACATCAAGGTGGAAGTCTGGCTGCCGACCGCGAACTGGAACGGAAAGTTCCAGGCTGTTGGAAACGGCGGTTGGGCAGGCGTCATCAGTTACTCCGCGATGGCCGAAGCGGTTCGCGCGGGCTATGCGACCGCGTCAACCGACACCGGACACTCGAGTGCAGGCGGCTCGTTTGCGCTCGGTCATCCCGAGAAGCTGATCGACTTCTCCTGGCGTTCCGAGCACGAGATGACTGTCAAGGCGAAGGCCATCATCGAGAAGATGTATGGCAGTGCGCCGAAGCTCTCCTACTGGAACGGCTGCTCGACCGGCGGACGACAGGCGCTGAAGGAAGCGCAGAAATTTCCGGACGACTACGACGGCATCATCGCTGGAGCGCCGGCCAACCGGACATCGCTGTCGATGTGGATCGCCCACGCGGTACTGAAGGACCCGGCGAGCTACATCCCGCCCACGAAGTACCCGCTCATTCACAAGGGTGCGCTCGACGCGTGCGACGCGCAGGACGGACTCACAGACGGCCTCATCAGCGATCCAGAGAAGTGTTCGTTCGATCCCGCAGTGCTGCTCTGCAAAGGTGGGGACGAGCCGTCGTGCCTGACGAGCGCTCAGATGACGGCCGCGAAGAAAATGTATTCGCCGCCGCTGAACTCACGGACGGGGAAGCCGATGTCGCAGCCGCTCACTCCCGGAACGGAATTGGCCTGGGGCGAGCAGGCGCAAGGGCCCGATCCCAACGCCAACATCTACGACCAGTACCGATACGTCGTGTTCAAGGATCCGAACTGGGACTGGAAGACGTTCGACTTCGACAAGGACGCGGCGCGAGGCGAGCTGCCGGAAAACCTGATCATGAACGCGACGGATCCGAACATGGAGCCGTTCTTCTCGCGGGGCGGTAAGCTACTCCTCTATCAGGGCTGGAGTGATCCCCGCGTGCCGGCGCTGCAAACGATCGCGTACTACAACAGCGTCGTCGAGAAGCGGGGGGGAGCCGCCAAGGCGTCGAACAGCATCCGGCTGTTCATCGCGCCTGGCATGGGCCACTGTGGCGGCGGTGAAGGACCGAACGTGTTCGACAAGATCGGCCCGCTCGAGCAGTGGGTCGAGCAGGGTAAGGCGCCGGACCAGATCACTGCTTCGCATGCGACGGGCGGCAAGGTGGACCGAACGCGTCCGCTCTGCCCGTATCCGCAGGTCGCAAAGTACAAAGGAACGGGTAGCATCGACGACGCGGCGAATTTCGTCTGCGCCGCGCGGTAGATGCCGCACTCTCGCTCGTTCGTGCGACATTCAGCGAAACGGGCGCCCATGATGGGGTGACCCGCGAGGTTCGAAGGAGAGGCGAGAAACCGTACGGAGCACCTCATGGCAAGTCAGTTCAGAGGTTCGACCGTTGTTGTGGCCCTCGCATCGGCAGTCATCAGCGTCCTCGTGACGGTGGCGGTAGTCACACGGACCAGCAACCGGTTTTCACAAGCCGATGCCCCCCCGCGCACTGCTGACGGAAAGCCGGATTTCAGCGGAATCTGGCAAGCGCTCAACGAAGCACATTGGGACCTCGAGGCCCATGAAGCGCGACCAGGTGCGGTCATGCAGCAAGGCGTCTATCCCTACGAGTACGCGCGCGTGCCCGCCGCCCCCGTGCTTGCGCTCGGTGCCGCCGCCGGCGTGCCGGGATCGGTCGGCGTCGTCGGGGACGACGGGAAGATCCCGTACAAGCCAGAGGCGGCGAAGATCAAGACGGAGAACGGAGAGCACTGGATCGATCGCGACCCGGAGCTCAAGTGCTACTTGCCAGGCATTCCGCGCGCGATGTACATGCCGTACCCCTTCCAGATCGTGCAGAGCGCCAACAAGATTCAGGTGGCGTTCGCATTCTCGACGGCCGCCCGCACGATCCACTTGGACGATGTCGAGGGACCGCCGGATCTGACCTACATGGGTCACTCAGCCGGACGCTGGGACAGCGATACGCTGGTCGTGGACGTCACAGAATTCAACGGCAGGAACTGGTTCGACAGGGCGGGCAATTATCATAGCGAGGCGCTGCACCTGACGGAGCGCTTCACGCCGATCTCCAAGGACGCCATTCAATACGAAGTGACGATCGAGGATCCCAACGTGTTCACGCGGCCTTGGAAGATCTCGATGCCGCTCTATCGACGACTGGAGCCGAACGCGCAGCTGCTTGAATATCGATGCATGGAGTTCGCTGAGGAGTTCATGTACGGAGGCCTCCGCAAGCAGCCGCTCGTCCACCACTGGGAGGGCGAAACGCTCATCGTGGATATCAAGCGGAAGGCTATCGAGCGGGACAAGCTTCACGACTGGTACCGGAGGTAAAGCAGTCCCACGAGGACGCCGACAGCGCGCGCGCGCCGTCGTCAGGAGGTTCACGATGAGCAGAACATTGTTTCAAGTACTCGGTGTTGCCGCAGTGCTGCTCTTGGTGGTCCTGCTCCTCCAATTCGCTCGAGCCCCACTCGACGCTGAAGCGCCGGCGGCCGGCGCTTCGCCGGCGACCGCGTGGGGCGAGCCCGATTTGCAGGGGATCTGGACCAGAACGACCAACGAACCGTTGCAGCGGCCGGCGCGCTTCAAGGACCGGGAATTTCTCACGGACGAGGAGCGGGCGGAATTCAATAACAAAATCTCGGACATTGTCGGGCGCGAATCTGACGAGAACCGCCGGCCACGCGGCACCGAACAGGATGTCAGCGGCGGCTATAGCGCGGCAGTCTTCACGTCTCACCTGCCGGTCGGCCGCCGAACATCGATGATCGTCGATCCGCCCGATGGACGAATTCCCGCTCTGACGGCGCAGGAGCAGAACAAGCGCAACGACTTGCGAGAGTATGCATTCGCCCTTCTTCAAGCCACGGATGTGTGCAAGAACAAGCTGCTCGCTTGCACAGGATGGAAGTACGGCCCGCCCTCCGCGCGGCGTGCACAAGTGCCTCCGTCGTACATCATGGAGGGGATCGTCGGGGGCGGGGGCGGCGGCATCAATCGCTCCGACGGCCCAGAGGATCGCATCCTGAGCGAACGTTGCCTCTCTTCGTCGCTGCCGGATTTCGGCGGCTTCCGTCGGATCGTGCAGTCAAAGGGGCAGGTCGCGATTTTCTACGACGTGGGTCAGGGACAAGGCTGGCAGCGGATTATCCCAATCTCCGCGTCGCCGCATCTTCCCGCCACTGTGCGTCTCTGGTGGGGGGACTCGCGCGGTCGCTGGGAGGGCAACACGCTCGTTGTCGATGTGACGAACTTCTCGCCCAAATCGAACTTCCAGGGGGCGCATGAGAATCTTCACCTCGTGGAACGATGGACGCGCACCGATGCGGAGACGCTGCAGTACACGGTCACGATCGAGGATGCGACGGTGTGGACCGGACCCTGGACAGTGACGCTCGACCTGAAGAAGCAAGACGACAAAGCCAATCGGATTTATACCGAGCCGAGGTGTCACGAAGGCAACTACGGGCTGGCGACGATGCTGGCCGGGGCGCGCGAGGACGAGCGTGCATTCGTCGCAGGACGAGGGCCCGATCCGGCCACAAAGTGTCTCGCCGGGTGCGGAGGGTTTGCCGGAGGGTTCGCGGAAGAGGGCGACGACGCGAACCCGATCAGATGACAATCGCGCGAACATGGAATTGCTGCGTGGGCAGGAGCGTGCCGGGGTGGCCTCCCGATAAGACGCTTTGGTTGCTGGCATCACTACAGCGTTCAGCGATTCACTGGCCGCGACGACTGAAGCTGCTGGGACAACTCCTGATTCGCCGCGTCCGTGGGCGCGAGACGCGTGGCCTCTTCGACGTGCGCGATCGCCTCGTCGAGCCGGCCGGCGTGGGCGAGCGCGATCGCCAGGTTGCGATGCGCCGAAGCATGCCGCGGTCGCGCATCGACGACACGCCGCAGGGCCTGGATGGCTTCCGCGAGCTGACCAGTATTGATGGCCGAAATTCCGAGGTTCGTCAGAGCGCCCTCGTGAGCGGGCTCGTACGTCAGGAAGCGCCGATACGACTGCTGCGCGTCGGCAAACTCACTGCGGCGAAAGTAGACGTCGCCGAGTGCGAGATACGCCGGCGCAAAGTCCGGCCGGCGGGCGACCAGCTCCTCCAGGAGATCTCGGGCCTCGCCGAAGCGCCCAAGCTTCTCGAGCGATGCAGCAGCCACTACGCGTGAGTTCGCCTCCGCGTCGGAGCCGGGAACGGCCGTTCGATCGAGGAATATCCGGAGCTCGGCGACTGCTTCGTCGAAGCGACCCTGCTCGAAGAGCGTCTGACCAAGTGCAAGGCGGATCTCGGGATGCTCCGTGAGCGTGGCGCGCAGGTGCTCGATCGCCTCGTTGCCTCGCCCGATCTGCCGAAGCGAGGTCGCCAGATTGCGGTGTGCGATGGCCGATGGCCAGCGGTCCAGCGTCGAGCGCCAGAGTCCTTCGGCAGTGGCGTACTCGGTGTTTCGCTCGATCGTCAGCACTGCCAGCACCGTACAGACAACGATCGGGGTCGCCGCGCCCGCAAGCCGCCACCATACTGGCGCGCGTCCAGCGGCGTTGTCCTCGGCGGAGGATATGCGCGATGCGGTCGATCTCCAAAGGGAACGACCGAGCAGCACGACGAGGATGATGAGCGTCATGAGCGGCAGGTACATGCGGCGCTCGGCGCCGACCTCGGTTGCGATCGGCACCACGCTGGATGTTGGCGCCAGCACGACGAAGAACGCGAGCGCGAGCACCCCGATGCGTGGCACTCTCCACCAACTCCAGCACGCGAGGGCGGCCAGCCCGAGTATCAGTGCGCCCTCGGGCAGAACGTCGCCGAGCGCGAGCGCCCGCGGCTCGCCGTACGCGAAGACCAGCGGGTACGGCCAGAGCGAGCGGCGAAGATAGTCGGTGATGACCTCTGCCTGGTTGAGCAGGTAGGTCCAGGAGCTGACGCCAAGTGAGAAGCCTACTGATTCTGCTCTCGCACCGGTCAGCATGAGCACGGCAAGGACGCTCCACGTTGCGGCCAGTGCCGCATACAGCCTGCTGCGCTCGAGGACTGCCTGTTTGAACGATGAAAAAACAAACGCTCGATCGAGCAGCAGCACGAGCAGCGGCGCCGTAACCATTGTTTCCTTCGTCGCCATGCCGAGCGCGCAGAAGACCACGGCTGCCGCCGACCATGCGAGGCGACGTCGCGGACCGTGGGCCTGCATGGCGGCGACGAGCGTCGACAGATACCACATCGCCATGAGCGACTCCGACCGTGCCGAGATGTACGTCACGGTTCCCGTATTCAACGGATGGAGCGCCCAGACCAGCGCCGACCAGAGCGCGACACTAAACGCACTGCGTCGCCAATCAGCCGTCGTCGCGCGCAGGAGTGTGCTGCGAACGAGGGCGAAGGAGAGCAGCGAGCACACGATGTGCACAGCGATATTGAAGGCGTGATAGCCGGTGACGTCGATGCCACCCCACGCGTAGTTGAGCGCGTAGGAGAGTCGCACGATCGGCCGGCCCGCGACGAGCACGTGGTGCGGCGCCGTCGGGGTTACCTGAGGCAGGAACTGGCGGGCCGCCTCGTTCTCGAGTGGGCCAAAGTCGTCGAATTGAAACGGCGCGCTCAGGCTGTTCGCATACGCGAGCGCGATCGCCGCCACCAGCACCGGGAACGCGAGTCGAGTTTTTCTATCCGCGGCCGGCGCTGGCGATGCGGTGGAAACCTGTTGCCTGGAACGCGAACGGCGCCGAGCCATGGAGTGAAGTCCGCTCGTCAGTAGCGCTGCTCCAACTGGCGCATCGGAACAGCCCTTCGGGCTTCGCGAGTCAACTGCGCGATCAGTTCGCTGGCTCGTGACTTGAGTCGATCGGTGGTTGTCATGGCGAACTCACTCAGAACGTGCGCTTGTGTTGTCAGGCCGTGTCACAAGCGGCGTGCCATTCGGAAATCCGGGTTCTCGTTTGAATTGCCCGTTCGAGAAGCGAGCGGCGCGACACTAGAGTTCGCCTTTGGGATTCGAAGTGTTCGTCTTCGCTCAGTGGCCGTGCGCGACACACAACGCATCCGACCGTGTCCAGGACCGCAAAAGCCGCGTGAACTGATGCGGCAGATTTCATTGGATGGGAAGTTGGGCGATGTCCAACCGTCGTGCCCGCTGTTACACGCTTACAGTTGCCAGTCGATCACTGATCCGGCGCAATTGCAGGCATTGGCCACAGGATCAGCTCTTCGCGTCAACGTCGGCCTGGAGAGCGTACCTAGCGGGATGTTCGAACTGAAGGCCAACGCCCTGTCCCTTCAGTTAAACAAAGGCGTCACGAGTCAGAGTGCGGCGCGAAGTGTTCGCAATCGCAGCTGGAAGCGGCATTTTGAGATCCAACATACCGGCTAACCCGCAGTCGAACTCCGAGGCGGGCCGCCATTTTCGTTCTGGGGGCGGGGTGTGGCGACGGCCATCGCGGAAAGGGCGGTAGCCTGAAGGGGCGAACGCCTTCGCCGAACGTCGAGCTGCTGCCATGGCTATGTATTGTCGCAGTCACCATCAGCGCCTGAATCGCTCGGCGAAGGCGACGGGCTCGATAAACAAATAGTTGGCAATTAGCCGAGCTTCCACGCGAAGTCGACGAGTGCGGAAGCGAGTAATTATGACTTACCGAACCTGACGATTCTCCCCGGGCCCGCGCCCAGTGCGAGCGACCGTGCTGGGCGCTTCGGTCTTGATGCGTTCTATCGAGCGAGTTGTTTCGGTTAATTGCGTCCTGCGAGGCCTGGCTGAGCGACACGTTCTCACTGTAGCCGCCCTCTTGGCGCCCCGCTTGCTTCGTTTGCCACCCGAGCGTTGAGGCAATGGCTCAGTAAGGAGGAGACAATGCGCGCCGCGTCGATACAGCAGACAGAGCGGTGGAAAGGCAACATGTTCAAGACGGCTCGCGAGGCCGAACAACAGTTGACGCATTTCGGCAAGGAGGCTGTGCGCATGAAAGCGGCGATTGCTGAGAGGATTGACGACGACATGAGGAAGGCCAGGCGAGCCGTGAAGCACGGTTACCGAGCCGCGGAAGATCTTGTCGATGACACGACGCGTCGGGTCAAACGAGATCCGCTGCGCGCGCTGGGACTCTGTTTCGTAGTCGGCATGGCGACGGGGTGGTTGCTCCCACACCGCGCACGACAATGACGAATCCGCTGGGGTCAGCTCGGTAGGCCAACGATTTCTGTTCCGGCTCTGATCAAGCTCGGTGGAGGGACGCTCACGGTCAGCTGATTTGGTTCCGTAGAAGCGACCCGTTCGCCGGATCGGTGTCGTCTACGTCCATATGGATGAGCCCGAGTCAAAACTCCCCCCCCAATTTCGGTTTCGTCACTGACCCGGTATCTCGCTGAATGAACGCATCACCGTGAGCGCGGATCAACTCGCCTCTTGAAGAAGTCTGCGTGCGCGATTAGGTCGAAGGTCAAAACGAGCGATCTCACGCCATCGGCTTACACTACGATTCATCCATGTCACGCCTGCGTGCGGGCATCGCGATCGTGCTTGCACTCGTTGTCATCAGCGGAGCGAAGTCGCTCGCGCAGCGCTTCGGTGTTTTCGAAGGCGCCGGCGCGGGCATCCGGGTTCCGCCGAAGGACTTCAGCGACGGCGGATTCACCATCTGCAAGTGGATGTTCCGCAGCGATCGGTCGGAAGCCGGCGGGATTGGGTGGAGCACCGACTACCCGTTTGGCGAAATCAACCTGCTCACTCGACTCTCGGAACTGACCAGGGTTCGCGTCAGCCGGGGCGGCGACGATATCAACTACTGGGTCGTGCGGCTCACCGACGACCAGCTGTTCGAGTGTCCGATGCTGGTTGGTTCGGACGTTGGCACGGCGGCGCTCTCGAATGCGGAGGTGCAGCGCTTAAGGCAGTACCTGCTGAAGGGCGGGTTCCTCTGGGTCGACGACTTCTGGGGCACAGCCGCATGGGAGCAGTGGACTGCCCAGATCGCGCGTGTGCTGCCGGAGTTCCCGATTGTCGACGTGGCGCCGGCCGATCCCATCCGACACGCGCTGTTCAACATCACGGAGGTCAAGCAGGTGCCCAGCATCTTCTCGTGGGGCGGCCCTGGCAGTGACCCGCGGGAGCGGGGGAACGACAGTCCCCATGCAGATTTCCGCGCCATCGCCGATGGTCACGGGCGCATCATGGTGGCGATGACCCACAACACCGACATCGGCGACTCGATGGAGCGGGAAGGAGACGATCCGGGGTACTTCGCGGCGTTCTCCCCCGACGGTTACGCGTTGGCAACGAACATCGTGCTGTATGCGTTGACCCACTGATTATGCGGAGCGTGGTCTCGCTCTCGAATGCGGGCTACGCGACCGCGTCAACCGACACTGGACACTCGAGTGCAAGCGGCTCCTTCGCGCTCGGTCATCCCGAGAAGGCTTATCTGAGCACAGGAAAAAGGTGTTGGCTGGCCCAGCTTCACCGCCGGTGCTGGGACGGTCAATGGCTTCGATCCCTGGCCTGAGGCTTTGCGCAATGGCTCCTCGTTCGGTGGCTTGTCCGCAAGACGTCCGATGAAGTGTCCGGCAAACGCTCCGCCGATCATCATTCCAGCTATTGGCAGGCCGCAGCGCGGGAATGTGTGCTGATAGACGTCGTTGTCGCACTGATGCGTAGTGTGTGAGTAAATCGCGCTTGCGGCGAAACCTGCGCCGAGTCCCACAATTCGGCCTATGAGCGCTCCCGTTTCACGACCCGCCTGGCTCGCTTCGTCCGTTGCCGCGAAGCCCGGCGTCGTGGTCACGATCAGTGCGAC
>Ga0209382_10001563_pt1 | contig 35533 bp, 35 predicted proteins | sample SoiMetdeltSBSDD5_FD_187599 | JGI IMG/M metagenome (GOLD analysis project Ga0209382, IMG submission 187599) | Bulk soil microbial communities from a Populus tree surrounding site in Tennessee, USA - Soil MetaG P. deltoides SBSDD5 (SPAdes) (version 2) | ecosystem: Environmental > Terrestrial >... | reverse complement strand
CTGGCACTGCGTCACCCGAGTCGGCCGATGCTGACCGCGCTCGCGGCGACGCTGACGTCCGCCGCGCTGCTCACCGCAAACGAGGCGCGAATCAACTGGATCAACATGATCTTTCTGGCGGCACTGGCCGCGGCAGCATTGTGGGCGGCTCGACGGCGTGCCGAGCCGTCTTCCGATGACCAGCACCGCGCCTGGCTCTGGATCGAGCGGATCGCACTTGCGATCCCGATGGTCGTGGGTCTGCCGCTGATCGCGGCACACGCGCACGACCTGTTCGATCTGCACACTGCGGTCCGCGACCGCGAGTGGTTCGCGGCGGGCACGCTGGGGCTGGCGGGCTTCCTCGCGATGTCGCGCGATCGGTCCTGGCGCCGCGCCGGCCTTGGCGCTGCGGTCCTCGCGGCAGCGGCGATGTGGATCGGATCGCCGTGGTTCCTGCTCGGCGTCGTTCGTGATCCGCTCGCAGTCGAAATGCCCGCTCTCTCGGACGAGTACGTCGCGATGACGATGACGGAGCGGCGCGAGGTCGATGGCACATTCGACTCGATCGCGTTGGCGCCGGAGGGCGATGCAGTCCTGCTCACGGCCGACGACGACGATGACGGGGGCGACGAGCCCCGGCCGCGCCACTACTCCGTGAGCGGCGTGGACCGTGCATCGCGTTCGTTTTACGCGTCGGCGGCGGCGCTCGTCGATCACAACCGGGTGCTCGTGCTCGATCGCGAGCCGGGCCGCAGTCGATTGCACGCCGACGATCTGCAGACCGGACGGCAGTTGTGGACCCTGTCGCTTCCGGCCGAAGGCGTGGCCGTCATTCAAGCCGGATCGGAGGGACGCTGGCGCGCTCTCGCGCACGCCAACCACCGATTCACACGCATCGATGGGCGGATCGGCAGCAACGACACGCGCGAGACGACGTGGACGATGCCGGTGGGACCGAATGCGTATCTCGACGCCCCTCGCCTGGACGAGGGGCCGGTGGCGCTAGGCGTGGCCGCAACATGGTATCGACCGACGCTCACGTGGTTTGACGCGAGCTGGCGCTATACGACGACCTTGCTGCACGCCGGCCGTGGAGAACCGCGGCCGATTGCGTCCTCTCGACTCTCAGTCGACTGCGCCACGCCACCGGTGGGCGCCGACGGATTCGTCTGCATCTCGTTCGACGGCCGATGGTCGCGTCTGTGGCGCGTCGATGCTGCCGCGAGCACGCTGTCACCGATCGCGCAGGTACGGCGCGCGTTCTGGCGTGTCCGCCAGGAAAGCCCTTCAGTCGTCGAAGCGCACATGGGGTACAGCGCCGCCATCATTCCGCTCGGTTCGGGCGTGATGCGCACGCTCGCGCCGCCATGGGACGGCTGCGGCATGAACGACTTCTCGATGGCGCGCGACGTCGTCGCGGTGTCGTGCGTCGATGGCGGCATGACACGCGTGACGTTCTATCGCACCGAGGTGGACTAGAGAGGAGTGAATGGGCCGCCTCAAAGGCGGCCCCACGTACGAAGGACGGCCCCTACTGGCGGAGCGCGTAGACGAAGAGCGCGCTGCCTGCGGCAAACGCGACGTGCTGCCGGCCACCGACCGCGTACGTCATCGGGCCATTCGACACCGAGGCACCGACGTTCGCCTTCCACAACAGCGCTCCCGTACGAGCGTCGAGCGCGAATGCGTAGCCTTCACGGCTGCCGGAGAACACGACGTCGGACGCAGTCGTGAGGACGCCGGCATCGACGACGTCGCTCATCGCGTACTCCCACTTCTTGAGTCCCGTCTTCGGGTCGAGCGCGAGAATGGCGCCAGTCCCTTCCTCGGGGCGCCGGCGGTTGACGACCGGGCCCGGCGTCAACATCCGGACCGGCACCGCCGGCAGCGCACCGGTGTAGCGCTGTCCTTCCTTGTACTCGACCGGCCGCTTCGTGAAGGTCGAGTAGGTGTCGACCCACGTCGGCACGTAGAACAGCCCCGTGCGCGCGCTGAACGAGGGGGAGTACCAATTCGTCGCGCCCTGGACGCCGGGATACACCAGCACGCCGTCTTCCGTGAGCGGCACCATGTTCTGCGGGCGTCCTTTCGCGTCCAGGCCGGTGTTCCACGTCACCTTGGTGAACGGCTTGCCGAGCAGGAACTCTCCCGTCGTCCGGTCGAGCACGTAGAACATGCCGTTGCGGTTGGCGAACAGCATCGCCTTGCGCCGCGCACCCTGCCATTCGATGTCGGCGAGCACAGGTACCTGGACCGAGTCGTAGTCGTAGACGTCGTGCGGCGTGAACTGGAAGTGCCACTTGAGCTCGCCGGTGTCGGCATCAAGCGCCACGACCGAGTCCGTGTACAGGTTGTCGCCCGGCCGAACATCACCGTTCCAGTCCGGACCGGGATTGCCGACGCCCCAATACGTCACGTTGAGATCGCGATCGTAGGTGCCGGTCACCCAGATGGATCCGCCGCCGACCTTCCACGACTCGGCTCCCCAGGTCTCGCCGCCCTTTTCACCTGCGGCGGCAACAGTGTGGAAGCGCCACGCTTCTTTCCCCGTCTTGGCGTCGAACGCCGCCAGGAAGCCGCGGATGCCGTATTCGCCACCGGCGGTGCCGATGATCACCTTGTCCTTCACAACGAGCGGCGCGACGGTGAACGAGTAACCGGCTTCCGCTCGTGCGCCCGCGACCGTGACGTTCCACACGAGACCGCCGGTCTTCGCGTCGATCGCGATCAGGTGACCGTCGATCGTCGCCATATACAGCGTGTTGTCGAGGATGGCCAACCCGCGGTTCACACGACCGCAGCAGAGCCGCGACAGCGGAGACGGGATGTACGGATAGGTCCAGTACACGCGCCCAGTTGCCGCATCGAGCGCGACGACGTCATTCGGCGCCTGCACGGTGTACATCACGCCATCCACGACGAGCGGAGTCGCTTCGAACTTTTCGAGCGAGCGCACCTGAAGCACCCATTGCAGCTCGAGGTTGCTCACGTTGGCGGGTGTGATCTGCGCCAGGGAACTATGCCGCTGACCGGTCAGGCCACCCGAATATGTCAACCAGTCCTGCGTTTCGGTTTCGCCACGCAGGATGCGATCGAAGGAGACCTGGGCGCGCAGCACACCGGTCGCACACAGGGCGGCAAACGCGCACGCCACGAACGCGAATCGGCGAACGCGGATCATGGCCGCCCCCTCAGGGTGCGCAGATAGGCGACGACGTCGGCCAATTCCTGCGCATCGAGCTTGTCTTTGTACGACGGCATCGGCGACTCCTTGAGGATCGTCAGCTCGCGAAGATTCGTCCTGTCGAGCAGCGCGAGGCGTCCGTTGGTCTGCAGGAGCTGGAGCGTGTAGGTGTCCTGATTGAGCAACCGTCCGGTGATGGTCGCCCCCTGCTTCGTCACGGCACGCACCTGCCGCTGATCGGAGCGAATCTCGCCGCTCGGGTCGACGAGCGCGCGCTGGAGCTCGACGGCGCGGCGCGATGAACCGATCTCCGAGAGCGACGGGGCGGTTCTCGCGCCGACGCCACTCACGCTGTGGCACGACAGACACTGCCCCTTGCCTTCGAACAGCGCCCTTCCCCGGGCACGATCGCCCGGAATCGTGGGACCGCCTGCCGGCGCATCCGCGAGCGAACGCAAGTACGCGACGATCGTTCCAGCCTGGCCTTCGGAGAAACCATTCGGTGGCATCGCGGTGCCGGGGATACCGCCGATGATGATCTTGACGATTTCATCGTCCGTGGTCCCGCGTCTGAACTTGCCGCTGCCCAGATTCGTGCCCGCCACGCCATCGCCGTCGGGACCGTGGCAACTGGTGCAGTTGGCCTGATACAGCTGCCCGCCGTTCTCGATATCGGCCGGCGTGTATCTGTGACCCTGTTGCGCCCATGCCGAGACCGTCAGAGCAATCGAGGCTATCGTTAAGACGGCTGTGCGCATGAACATGAGGGTTATCCGTAATTGAGACGCATGCCGGTCATCACGGGCCGGCGTTCCCAGAATCGTATCCTAGACAACTCATGAGTTTCGAGATTCGCCGGGCTGACGCCTCGGATGCCGAAGCCATTGCCGCCGCCCATCTCGATTCGATCCGCTCGATCGGGCCGGCCTATTACGACGAGGCGACCGTCCGCGAATGGGGCGCCCACGTCGAGCGCGGTTTGTACCTGCGGGCAATGCAATCGGGAATCGTCTTCTTCATCGCGGTCGATGGAGGCGAACCGGGACGAGTGCTTGGCTTCTCGTCACACTACGTGGACGGCACCGATCACGGGATCGCCGTCTATGTCAGGGGATCGGCGGCTCGACGCGGCGTCGGTTCGGCACTGCTGCGACGCGCTGAAGCCGAGGCCGTCGCGAACAGGGCGACACGCCTCGACATCGACGCGTCGCTCGCGGCGATCGACTTCTATCGTGTGCACGGCTTCGAAGAACGAGGCGGCGGCATGCACCGATTGCCATCGGGCCGTTCGATGGCGTGTGTTTTCATGAGGAAGTCTCTTACCGTCCCTCGCTGACGAGGTGCACCACCGCCTCTACGGTCGGCGACATCGTGCGCAGGTATGATGGTCGTCTCGCCCCGAGATCGTTCGATGGCCGTTGAGCTTTCCAGACAGATCATCCCCTTCTACCAGCGCATGCTCGAGGCATGGAACCGGCGCGATGCCGACGGCTTCGCGGCACTCCTGACGGACACCTGCACGGTCGTCGGCTTCGATGGATCGCAGATGAACGGTCGTACGCAGACCGCGTCGGAGCTGCGCACGATCTTCGCGAGGCACCCCACGGCGTCCTACGTCGCGAAGATTCGCGAGATCCGTCAACTCGATACGCACGTGGTGCTGCTCCGCGCCGCCGTCGGGATGGTGCCGCCGGGACAGACGGAGTTGAACCCCGCAGTGAATGCCGTGCAGTGCGTGGTCGCCGTTCTCGAGGCGCGCGAACCGAGGATTGCCTCCTTGCAGAACACCCCCGCGGCCTTTCACGGGCGTCCACAACTGGCCGAACAGTTGACGCGCGAACTCGCGGAGGTGTTGCGAACGGGCCAGATCGTGGATGCGGGTGAATACGCGTCTATGGTCCGGTAATTCGACGCATGGCTTATGAGTTTTTGTGGCAGAACGCGCAACGCAGGTTAGAATTTCTGCACATATGTTCACTTCTTTGCAGAGGAATCGAACGATGAGTTCACGTTTGTGCAACCGCTTGCTGTGGGCGAGCGTACTGACCTTGCTGTGTTTGGTATCTCCGCTCGGCGCATCACCTGCGTCGGCAGACGAACAAGCTCAGCAAGCAACTACCACACAGCGCGTCCAGTCCCTGCGAAGGCTTGGTGGCTCCAGTCGCTTTACCCCCCCGGTTCCAACGGTCGCCGCACTGAACAAGACCTTTTCGCAGCAGCGTCTCCAGGACGACGTGGGTGTGGTCCTCGATAAAGCCGGCCTCGGCGGGTTGCGAGGCGACGTCATCAAAGCGTTGACCGGAGGCAGCAACGTCATGGAAACGACCGTGCCGAGCGGCACGACGTTCCAATGGATGGCGTATCGTCGCGGCGGGCCACAGATCACCGGATTGGCGCGATGGGACGGCAAGGAGTCGCTCGAAGGCTTCCAGTTCGTCATCGACGATCTCGTCGGCACCTATACCTTCTTCGTGCCGAAGATCTGCGGCAACATCGCGCTGGTGTCGCGCGAGCCGAGCCGCGAAGCGGCGCGCCGCGCCGAGGAAGCACGCAAGGCGGCCGAAGCAGCGGAAGCGGCGCGCAAAGCCGAGGAAGCGAAGAAGGCCGCACAAGCGAAGGCCGACGCCGACCGCAGGGCTGCTGAAGCGGCGGAAGCCGCGCGCAAGGCCGAAGAAGCACGGAAGGCCGAGGAAGCCAAACGCGCCGAAGAGGCCAAGCGTCGAGCCGACGAGGCAGCGCAGAAAAAAGCTGAAGCCGATCGCCTCGCTGCCGAGGAAGCGGAATTGGCGGTGCGTCCGTTCATTGCTGGCTATTTCGGCAAGCAGCAGCGCCAATACGACGATCGTGACCCCGCTGGTCTCGGTTTCGTCAGACCCGACAACACCGTGCCGGCCTTTGGCAACAAGCTGGTTGGGTTCAAGGGTGGCGTCCAGTTCGGGAATCAGGGCTGGTATACCGCACCGGCGATTGGCGTCGCGATCAACCTCGATGAAGGCGATCGCACCAGCCTGTTCCTCGACGGAGAAGCCGGCTATCGATTCGTTCGCGGCCGGGGCATGCAGCTCGGCACGGGCCTGTCGCTGTGGGACTTCACGCACACGGATGCAGACTCGGTGACGCTGGCGTGGCTGGGCACGGCGCACTTCCCGATCGCCGGCAACGCCAACCAGAACCAGCTGCAGTTCAGCGTCGAGTGGCGTCAGTTCTTCGATCGCATGAGCGACCCCGATGTGAACTATCAGTTCTGGGGCGGGTTCCGGTACCTCTTCAGATAACGTTCGTAGTCGAAGGGTGTGTCGATATCGACGACACACCCTTCGTCGCTCACCTCGACATTCACGATCCGATCTTGATGCGCACGGACCACCGCCTTCGCACCGGCGGTCGCCGGCGCTCGTCGCAGCTCCTCGAACACACGTCGATCGAACAACACCGGATGACCATGGCGATCGCCGATCGCGGGGCGTACGATCGGCGCACGCGTACGACGCCACGCGCCGATCACCGCGGCCACGGTCTCAGGTCGCGCGAGCGGCACGTCGACGAGCGTCATCAACACACCCTCGGTTGACGTCGTGGCGATCGCGTCGAGTCCAACCAGCAACGACGAGAGCTGGCCGCGCGAGGGATCGTCGTTCTGCACGATCAGAGGCGGAGGAACCGGCGCGTCGCGGTCGAGGGCAGCCACGATCGCGTCGTGAGCGTGACCGGCCACCACGGCAATGTGTGTCAGCCCAGCGGCATGCCACGTGCGGACGATGTAGGCGACGAACGGACGCCCGTCGGGCGCCGACAGCAGCGCTTTCGGTGCGCCCATTCTCGTCGAATCACCCGCAGCCAGAATGACTCCAGAGAGCACGCGCCATCGTACCCCCGTGCCGACGCCGCGGGTCCTGATGCACCGCAAATCACAGTGGCGCAAAGGGTTTGGGGTGCTTGACTTCGGAGTTGGGACTTCCCTACACTGGCGCAGCTTCGTTCGCGCCATCGGAGGGCACGGCTATGCCAACCGGAACAATCGCACGCCTCCTCATCGACAAGGGATTCGGTTTCATCCGTGATGAAGGAGGTATCGAGCACTTCTTTCACCGCAGCGCGGTCCGACAGGCCGTCTTCGAGCTGCTCCGTGAAGGACAGCGTGTCGAGTTTCAGTCGGAGGAATCGACGAAAGGTCCCCGAGCCGGGGAGGTCCGACTGATCGAAAACTGAGGTGCGTTGCCCGGCCCTGAGGCCGGGTCGCCTCGTCGCCGCGGCGGCCCCCCAAACCCTCCCGAGCCTTTCCTGATTACGAGAACCAGCGGCGCCATCCCGACGACGGCCGGAGTGCGCCTGTTGCCGGCTGAAGTATCAGTACGTCGTCTGCGGCGGCGCGCGCGAATGCTTGACTTGCCGTCAGCACGATGCCGGCGGCGCCCCTGGCCTTCGCAATGCGCGTGAGATCGGCCGCAAACGTTGCCTGCTCGTCATCGTTCAACGTCGCGTTGGGATGTTCCGCCAGCAGCACGCGCGGGCCGAGCGCGAGCGCACGCCCGAGCCGGACGCGCAACCGATCGAGCGCCGCGAGCGAGCCGGTCTTATCAGCCAGGCGGTCCTCGAGTCCGATCTCTGCGGCGAGGCTGCAGACGCGCTGGCGCACGGGATCATCCAGATCGTCGAGCGCCAACGAGAACGGCAACGCGAGGTTCTGTTCGACCGTGAGCTGATCGAGCAGCACCGCGCGCTCCGTCAGGAGGCCGAACCGATCCAAGGTCTCCAGCCAGGCAGTTCGATCCGCGATCGCGTCCGTCGGCTGTCCGAACACGACGACCTCGCCGGAGTCGGGCACGATCGCCGCGGTGATCAGATCGACGAGGACCTCCGCCATCATCTGATCGAGCCCGACCAGCGCCATCAGCTGTCCTTCGGTGACGTCGAGGGCTTCGATGCGAAGTGGCCTTAGTCCCTTATAGTCCTTGACGACGTTCCGCAGTCGAACGACCACGTCACCGGACGGCATGGCGATGACGCGCCGCGTCGAGCCGGAGCCACTCGTCGCGCGGAAGTGACGCCGCTCCCACGGTGACGCCATGATCCGGATCGCCGTGGAAATCGGAGCCACCGGTCGACAGCAGACCGAGCTCACGCGCCATGGCGCGATATCGCTCGACAGCGGCGTCGTCGTGATCGGAGTGGTAAACCTCGATCGCGTCGAGCCCGGCGCGCGTCAGCGAAGGAATGCGCGCATCGATCTTCGTCCGCCCTGGATGTGCGAGCGACGCCAGCCCGCCCGCCGCGTGAATCGCCTCGATCACATGCTCCGGCGATGGCCCCGATCGCGGAACGAACGCGGGGCCATCCCGACCCAGCCACTTGTCGAACGCTTCCCGCGTGTCACGAACGTGACCGGCGGCAACCATCGCCCGTGCCACCTGCGGACGGCCGACCGATCGCGTGGAGTGGTTGCGGACTCCATTCAGCCACAGTCCGAGATCGACCGGCATGCCCAACGCCGCGAGCCGTTCGCCGATCGCCACCACTCTCTCGACGCGAGCGCGGCGCTGCCCCGCGAGGAACACTCCCAATGCGTGGTCATCTGGATCGAGAAAGTAGCCGAGCACGTGCACGTCGCGCCCGTCCTCGACGGCGGTGACCTCGATGCCAGGGATCGCCTCGATGCCGCGGCCGCTCGCACGCTGCAGCACTTCCTGCACCGATGCGGTCGTGTCGTGATCGGTCACGGCCATTACGGTAAGCGCTGCCCTGGCGGCCTCGTTGACGAGCTCGTACGGCGTGGACCGGCCGTCGGATGCGGTGGTGTGGAGATGAAGATCGATCAACGCGCGCTGGCGCGTGCGGCCGTGGCAGGTACGGCGCGCGCACGCCGGCGGCGGCCCTGACGCTTGACGAGCGCCTGTAACTCGCGCTGGAGCAGATCGAGGTGCGCACGCTCTTCGTCCGCGAACTCGAGGAAGATTTGCTTGCCCTCGGAATCTTCGAACCGCTCTCCGTACTTCTTGAAGAAGCGATGCGATCCGCGCTCGCAGCGGATACCGATCAGCAGCGCCTGCTGATCGTCGACGCCGCGCGACAGCCGTTCGGCGCCTTCGGCGAAGAGACCATTGGCCGCGCCCTTGAAGAAGAGGAACGTCGGCCGCGACTCGAGCTGCGGATCGCGCTGGAGCAGCTCCGCATAGCGCACTTCGAGCTTGCCGAGATGCTCCTTCTCTTCGAGCGCGAGATCCTGAAACACTTTGCGTCCGCGCGTGTCGCGCGTGAGCTTGGCGGCGCGGGTGTAGAACTCGAGTCCGCTGCGCTCGGTCGCAATCGCGATGCGTAGCGCGTCGCGCGCGAAGACGAGGTCGGTGTGTCCGCCCTCGAGCGCGGAGCTTCGGCCGGTGCGACACGCTTCACAGGTGCCGTAGATCTGGACCACGCTCTGCGAGGCAGTGAAGTTGCGCGCCCCCGCCACCTCCTCGACGAGGCTTTCGATGTCGGAGCTGAGGAACTCGAACGAACGATGACAGGCCTTGCAGATCAGGTGGAAGTGCCGCGGCTGCCGGTAGGAGTGCTCGAAGCGGAAGCGCCCTTCGCCGAAATCGACCTTGCGCGCGACGCCGGCGTCGACCATCCACTGCAGCGTGCGGTAGACGGTCGCGCGGCTGATTCGATGATCGTCCCGTCGAATGAGATCGACGAGGTCGTCGGCGCTGAGGTGACCTTCCTGACGGAGAAAGACGTTGACGATCTGCTCCCGCTTGCTCGAGCGCTTGCTGCCGACCGGCTTCAGTCTGCTCAGATCGGGTAAGGTCGTCGCCACAGCGGGATCACCCTCACGGGGAGTACCGAAGTTAAACGCTAAACGACGAACCGCAGCCGCACGTCGACGTCGCGTTCGGGTTCTTGATCGTGAACCCGCCGCCGGTCACGGTATCGACGAAATCAACTTCGGCGCCTTTGAGATAGCTGATGCTGATCGGATCGACGTAGAGCTTGACGCCGTTCGACTCGTACACCTGATCGCCGTTGCCGCCGCCTTCCTCGATCATCAAGCCGTACTGGAAGCCGGAACAACCGCCGCCCTGCACGAATACCCGCAACCCGCTGCCCGACTTACCCTCTTCCGACAGCAGCTCGTTGATCTTGGTGGCTGCCAAGGGGGACACATTGATCATGGTGAGATGGCTCCTAAACCCTTAAATTATACGATTTTCGGCGAGAACCGGGCAAGCTGAGCTTGAGCGACCAGCCTCACCTATCCTGCTGACCTCTCGTCACTTACCGATGGCCGCGAGCTCATGGGCCGAGGCCTCTTCCACGTCCTTGTGCAAGCTGTTGCCGTGGGCGTCCATCGTCACGATTGCCGGAAAATTCTCCACGGTCAAGTGCCACATCGCCTCGGGCGTGCCGAACTCTAACAGTGAGACGCCATCGACGCTCGTGATGGTGCGCGAGTAGAACTGAGCGGCGCCGCCGATCGCATTCAGGTAGACGGCTCCCGCCTCGCGCAGCGCCGCCAGCGTCTTCGCCCCCATGCCGCCCTTGCCGATCACCGCACGCACACCGTATCGCGTGATCACGTCGGCCTGATACGGCTCCTCGCGAATGCTCGTCGTTGGTCCGGCGGCGGTCACACGCCAGCCATCACCCTCTTTCGCAACCACTGGACCGCAGTGATAGATCACCCCGCCTCGCAGGTCGACGGGCGGGTCGTGCTTCATCAGGTGATGGTGTACCGCGTCGCGACCGGTATACGCGCGGCCAGACAGCAACACGACGTCGCCGACCTTCAACGCGCGCACCTGCTCCTCGCTGAGCGGCGCTCGGAGCGCCACCTCGCGTCCGGTGCGCGGAAAGCCAGCCTGGTCGGCCATATGGACCACCGGCTGCGCCGCGTCGCGATACAGCCACTGCGTGATCTCGCCGCTCGTCGCATCGAGCACCACACCGAGACGACGGAACGCCCAACAGTCGTAGGCGACAGAGACGAAGAAGCTGGCCGGGAGACGATTCATCGCGCCGACCTTGCAGCCGATCAGCGAGACGCGTCCGCCGAATCCCATCGCGCCGACGCCGAGCTTGTTGACTTCGCCCATGATCGACGCTTCCAGCTCGGCGAGCCGCGGGTCGGCATTGACGTCGTCGAGCGTGCGGAACAACTGCTCCTTCGCGTGAACGTATCCCGACGTGCGATCGCCGCCGATGCACACGCCGATCGCACCGGGTGCGCAGCCTTTCCCTTGCGCGTGCCAGACCGCATGAAGGATGCACTTGCGCACGCCCTCGAGCGATCGATCGGCACGCCCCAGATGCGGCAGGTCCGCCGGAAGCGAGTACTGCGCGTTCATGTTCTCGCAGCCGCCGCCCTTGAGAATCAGCTTCACCTCGACGTCGTCGCGCTCCCACTGCTCGAAGTGGACGATCGGTGTGCCGGGGCCGAGATTGTTGCCCGAGTTCTCGCCGGTGAGCGAGTCGACTGAATTGGGACGCAGCTTGCCGCGGCGCGTGGCCTCGGCCACGGCGTCGCGGATCTGCCGCTTCATCTCGATCTGGTTGGCGCCGACGGGCGTTTTCACCTCGAAGGTCGGCATGCCGGTGTCCTGGCAGATGGCGCCTTCGCAGTCGGCCGCGAGGTCGATGTTCTGCGCGATCACGGCCAGCGCCTGGGACGACTGCGTGCCGGTCTGTTCCTGGTGCATCGCGACTTTCATCGCCGCACGGACGTCCGGCGGCAGGTCGGTCGAGGTACGGACGATCAGTTGAAGCACACTGTCGAAAAAGGCCTGCGGCATCCGATCAGTATATGAAAATGGAGCCATGCGCATAGAGCGGGATCCGTTGGGTGAACACGGGGTTCCGGCCGATGCCTACTACGGCATCCAGACGGCGCGGGCGGTCGAAAACTTTCCGATCAGCGGTCTGCGCGCCCCCGCCGATCTCATCACCGCGACCATCATCGTCAAGAAGGCGGCCGCGCAGGCGAACATGTCGCTCGGCCGGCTCGATACGCGTCTCGGCGGCGCGATTACGCGCGCGGCCGACGAGATCCTCGCCGGCGGACTGCGCGAGCACTTCGTCGTCGACGTCTATCAGGCGGGTGCGGGCACGTCCCACAACATGAACGCCAATGAGGTGCTCGCCAACCGCGCCGCGGAGCTGCTCGGCGGCGTGCGCGGCGAGTACCGTCTCGTGCACCCGAACGATCACGTCAACATGAGTCAGTCGACCAACGACGTGTTTCCGACGGCGACGCGACTGGCGCTGCTGCTCACGCACCGTAAGCTCGTCGACGCCGCACGCGCGCTGGCCGCGTCGTTCCTCAACCAGGCAGATGCGTTTCAACACGTGCTCAAAGTCGGACGCACGCATCTGCAAGACGCCGTGCCGATCACGCTCGGACAGGAGTTCAGCGGCTACGCCGCATGCCTCGAGCAGGGCGCCGATGATGTCGAGGGTGCGGCCGGCCAACTCAAAGAGTTGAACCTCGGCGCAACGGCAGTCGGAACCGGATTGAACGCGGGCGACGACTACACGGTGCGCGCGGTCAAGAACATCAAGACGCTCACCGGTATCGACGTCGTGCCGGCGGCCAACCGCTTCCGCGTCACCCAGAGCATGGGCGACGTGCTCGCCTACTCGAGCGCCATGCGGCGGCTCGGGGTGGAGTTGTCGAAAATCGCGAGCGACCTTCGGCTGCTCAGCATGGGGCCGCGTGCCGGTCTCAGCGAGATCGTGCTGCCCGCCGTGCAGCCCGGATCGTCGATCATGCCGGGCAAGGTCAATCCATCAGTGCCGGAAATGGTGAATCAGGTCTGCTACCAGGTGCTCGGCTGCGACATGACCATCTGCGCAGCCGCGGAGGCAGGGCAGCTCGAGCTGAATGTGATGATGCCGGTGATGGCGTGGAACGCGCTGCACGCATCGACGATCCTGACCAATGCGATGAACGTGTTGCGCACTCGCACCGTCGACGGCATCGAGGCCGACATCGCCCGCTGCCGTGAGTTGCTCGATCGCAGCACCGCGGTCGCGACGGCGCTCAGCCCATATCTGGGGTACGCGAAGACGGCGGAACTGGCGAAACAGGCGGTGCGGTCCGGTAAATCGATTCGCGATCTCGTCCTCGAACAACGCCTGCTCGACGCGGCACAGCTCGATGCCATACTCTCGGTCGACGCCATGACGCGCCCAGGTATCGCCGGCACGGGAGGCCAATCGTGAGCCGCCGCTTCGTGGCGGTCGCGATGCTCGCGGCCGGGCTCATCGCCCAGACACCTGTGGGGCTCGTGCACGCACAGGGCCAGACCAGGTCCGAAGCCGCCACGCCGCAACGCCACAGCCGGCTCTACGCACCAATCGATCTCGGATTGCTCGAGGCACCCGATCGCGCGGCGTGGCAGAAGCCGGACGAAATCATGGACGCCCTTCACGTGGCCGAAGGCTCGAAGGTCGCCGACATCGGTGCCGGCGCCGGATGGTTCACCATCCGGCTCGCGCGCCGCGTCGGACCCAATGGCAAGGTGTACGCCGAAGACGTGCAGCGGCTGATGATCGAAGCGATCAAGCGTCGTGTCATCCGCGAGGGTTTGCAAAACGTGGAGACCCGTCTCGGCTCGGGCAGCGATCCCAATCTGCCGGCGGCGATGCTCAACGCCGTCCTCATGGTCGATTCCTACCAGGAGGTCGACGTCGAGCTGCGCGTGCCGCTGCTGCGCAACCTCGCCAAGACGCTCAAGCCGGGAGGTCTGATCGGGATCGTCAACTGGAAGCCCGGTCGAGGCGGGCCGGGACCCGACGAAGACGTGCCGCGTGTGGCGAGCGAGGTCGTGGAGGCCGACGCGCGCGTCGCGCGTTTGAACGTGCGGTCGCGTCTTGACCTGCCGTATCAGTACCTGCTCGTGCTCGCGCCATGAACGACCTCTTCGACGTCTATCTCTACAACCGGACGTTCGCGATCGGTTTGGAGGCGACCGGTCTGGTGTTCTTCGCAGCGTTCACGGTTTACAACCTGGTTGGCGATGGCAAACGCATTTACCTTCCCAGCCTCCTCATTATCGATTTCGGAATCGTTGCCGGGCTTGTTCGAACCCTCTTCTTCTCTCACTTGTCCCCCCATCCGGCGCGCGCGGGTGGCATCTGGCGTCTCAGCACAGCGGCGATTCTCGTGTGGGGATTCGTGCTGTTCGAGCGGACTCGGCGCCGCGAACGCGGGGAACAGCAGCGGTAGTACAATCCCGGCGATGTCCGATTCGACCTCGGCCACACTGCTCAACGTTCTGACCACCGCGAGTTCGCGGCGCGAGATGGCGCTCACCAACGCCATTCCGATCGCGTCGGTGTTGTTCGTGACGGCATTGACAGCGGCGGCGGCGCAGGTCAGCGTGACCCTACCGTTCACGGTGGTGCCGTTGACGCTTCAGCCGATGGTGGTGTTGATCGGCGGTCTCGCGCTCGGTTCGCGACTCGGCGCTGCGAGCCAGATCCTGTACCTCGCCGCGGGCATAGCGGGGTTGCCGGTGTTCGCAGCATCCGCCACGCTTCCGCCAGGGCCGCTTCGACTGTTCGGACCGACAGGCGGATATCTGATGGCGTATCCGGTGGCGGCATTCGTTGCCGGCTGGCTCGCGGAGCGCGGGCTCGATCGGCGCTATCTTGGCTCGTTCGCGGCGATGTTCGCCGGCCTGGCGATCATCTTCATCTCCGGTATTACGTGGCTGGCGTTGTTTGCACGCGTCGCGAGCGGGAGCGCCGCGGTTGGTTTCAGCGCCGCGCTCGCCTCCGGACTCTATCCGTTCGTCGTCGCCGATACCGTCAAGCTGGCGATCGCCTCAGGGCTCGTCCCGGCGATCTGGCGGGCGATCGGACGACCTCGCTAGTCAGCTCGCTTATGCGAACGGCGCTCACGATCGCGGGAAGCGATTCGGGCGCCGGTGCCGGCATCCAGGCCGATCTGAAGACCTTCGCCGCACACGGCGTCTACGGTACCTGTGCGATTACGGCCGTCACCGCGCAAAACACGCTCGGCGTCACCACATTCGAAGCGTTGTCGGCGGACCTCGTGACCGCGCAGATCGAAGCGGTGGCGTCCGATATCGGTGCGGACGCGGTGAAGACCGGCATGCTCGCGACGGCTGCCATCGTCGAAGCCGTCGCGGCAGCTGTGCACGATCTCGATCTGCCGTTCCTGGTCGTCGATCCGGTCATGATCGCCAAGAGCGGAGACAGTCTCGTCTCCGACGACGTGGTGGCCACGATGCGCGCGGAGCTGCTGCATCGTGCGTTTGTCGTCACGCCAAACATTCCGGAGGCCGAGGCGCTGTCCAGCCTGACGATTCGTAGCGATGACGACCGACGCCGCGCCGCTAAAGCGATTGCCGCACTCGGCACCAAGAACGTCGTGATCAAAGGCGGCCATCTGCCGACCGACGACATTCGCGACCTGCTCTACAGTCACGGCGAGTTCGTCGAGTTCCGGCACCCTCGCGTCCCGGGCCGTCATACGCACGGCACGGGGTGCACGTTCGCGTCGTCGATCACTGCGACGCTTGCGCTGGGCGGAACGCTGCTCGACGCGATTCCGCGCGCGCAGGCGTATGTGGCCGGCGCCATCGCGGCGGCCCCTCAGTTAGGGAAAGGGCACGGACCGATGGACCATTTCCACAAGTGGAAAAGTGGAAAAGTGGAAGAACCGGAAAAGTAGACAATGAGGGACCTGAGGCACGGAGGCTGAGGAACCAAGGCTGGCTATACTGGATCGATGGGGGTTCCCCTCGTGGCCGTAGGCCCTGGCGAGCTTGACCTGATCGCACTGACCGGCGCCGTTACGGCGTCGGCTTCGGGCGATGGCGCCATCACCGCGTTCAGCGGGCTGGTGCGTGATCACAACCAGGGGCGTCGCGTCGAGTTCCTCGTGTACGAGGCCTACGAAGCCCTTGCGGTCCGCACGCTGCAGCGCATCGTGGCGGAGGCACAACAGGCCTGGCCCGATACGCGTCTCGGCGTGCATCACCGCATCGGGCGGCTCGAGATCGGCGAGGCGAGCATCATCATCGTGGCCGCGTCTGCGCATCGAGCGAACGCATTCGCCGCATGTCGCTACACGATCGAGCGCGTGAAGCAAATCGTGCCGATCTGGAAGCACGAGCACTTTGCGGGTGGAGACGTCTGGCTCGAGGGGGCGGTCGCCGATCCCGAGGACGAGGCGGCACGGCAGGCGGCCTACAAGATCGCATGCGCGTAACCATTCGGCTGTTCGCTCGATTGCGGGATCTGGCGGGCTCCGGCGAGCTGGTCCGGGACGTGCCCGGGCCGGCGACCGTCCAATCAGTGTGGAGGGCCCTCGTCACGGAGATGCCGGCCCTGGGCGATTACGAGCGCACGATGTCGGTGGCGGTCAACGCCGACTATGCGAGGATGTCGGCGCCGGTGTCGGAGGGAGACGAGGTCGCGTTCCTCCCGCCGGTTTCCGGCGGCTAATGTAGTGTCTGGCTCACGCCGGACCGATACACGTGGGGGCCGCCTTAGGCGGCTGATGTAGCGTCCGGCTTTAGCCGGACCAACAGCGATGTTCGATAAACTTTCTTCCGTTGAAGCGCGATACGAAGAGCTGATGACGCGGCTCGGCACGGTGGAGCTGCAATCGGATGTGGTCGAGTACAAGAAAGCGGCCAAGACGCTTTCCGAGCTCGAGCCGCTCGTGGCGAAATTCCGCGAGTACAAGACCGTCGAGCAGGACATCGCCGGCGCACGCGAGCTCGCGGCTGCCAGCGACGACGAGATGCGGGAGCTCGCCGAAGAGGAGCTGACGTCGCTCAATGGCCGACGCGAGCTGCTGCTCCAGGATCTGAAGACGCTGCTCATCCCGAAGGATCCCAACGACGAGAAGAACGTCATCCTCGAAATCCGCGCCGGGACCGGCGGCGATGAGGCGGCGCTCTTTGCCGCCGATCTGTTCCGGATGTATACGCGCTACGCCGAGCGGCAGCGCTGGAAGCTCGACGTCATGTCGTCAAGCGAAAGCGGCGCCGGCGGCTTGAAGGAAGCGATCGTCTCGATCGAAGGCAAGGGCGTGTACAGCCGCCTGAAGTACGAGAGCGGTGTGCATCGCGTGCAGCGCGTGCCCGCGACCGAAGCGAGCGGCCGCATTCACACGTCGACCGCAACCGTCGCCGTGCTGCCAGAGGCGGAGGACGTCGATATTCAGATCCAGGAGAAGGACCTGCGCATCGATACGTTCTGCTCCAGCGGCCCAGGCGGTCAGAGCGTCAACACGACGTATTCCGCTGTGCGCCTCACCCACCTGCCCACCGGACTCGTCGTCTCGCAGCAGGACGAGAAGTCACAGATCAAGAACCGTGCGAAGGCGATGAAGGTGCTGCGCGCCCGTCTCTACGAGATCGAGATGCAGAAGCAGCAGGATGCCATCGCCAAGGAGCGCCGCGGCCAGGTCGGTTCCGGCGATCGGTCTGAGAAGATCCGGACCTACAACTTTCCACAGAGCCGCATCACCGACCACCGCATCGGCTTCACGACGCACCGGCTGCACGATGTGCTCGACGGCGACATTGTCGAGCTGCTCGATCAGGTGAGCTCGTTCTACAACGCCGAGAAACTGAAAGAGGCCAGCGAGATCGACCCCGACGAGCCGCCGCCGACTGCACCGACCAAGCATTGACGCTGTTCGAAACGCTCGCGGCCGCACGCCACCAGCTGATCGCCGCGGGAATCCCGGCGGAGGAAGCCGCCATCGACGTGCCGCTGTTCGCCTGCACGATCCTGGGGTGGGATCGCGCGCACCTGATCGCAGCACGTTCGCAGGAAACGCCGCCGGCGCTCGAGCCGCGATTCTCTGATTGGATCGCCCGCCGCGTCGCCCACGAGCCGGCGGCTTACATCGTCGGCCATCGCGAGTTCTGGGGACTCGACTTCATCGTGTCGCCGGCGGTGCTGATCCCACGACCCGAGACGGAGCTCATCGTCGAAGAAGCCGTCGACATCGTCCGCCTTCGCGGCTTTGCCGCTATGGCGAGACAGGTCCCTGTCGGTGCGATTGACACTCTCCGCATGGCCGACATCGGCACGGGCAGCGGAAACCTGGCCGTGAGCCTCGCGCATGAGATTCATGGCAGCGGTATCACCGCAACCGATATCTCGCGAGACGCGATCGCGATCGCCCGACAGAACGCACAGCGACATGACGTCGACGACCGAATCGAATTCGTCGAGACGGCGTTTCTCGACGGCATCGACGATGTGTTCGATCTCATCGTCGCGAATCCGCCATACGTCAAGGCAACGGACAGAACGGCACTGGCACCGGCCGTCTTGCACGAGCCAGCGGGGGCGCTGTTCGCCGGTGAGCGGGGACTCGATGCGATCAGTGGAGTTCTCGACGCTGCCGCGCGCACGCTGGCATCGAACGGCTGGTTACTGATGGAGTTCGGATTCGGCCAGGAGGAAGACATCCATAGTCTGGTCGGTCAACGGCCGGCGCTGCGACTTGAACGAATCCGAAACGACCTTCAAGGCATCCCGCGTACGGCTATCATTCAACGCGGGCGCTGAAGCCCCCGCGCGACGTACTCTTGTAGAGCGCGGGCTTCAGCCCGCGCGTGAGCACCATGAGCGATTGCCTGTTCTGCAAGATCATCGACGGTCAGATCCCCGGGAAGTTCGTCCATCAGGACGATCAGGTGGTTGCCATCCAGGACATCAACCCACAGGCGCCGCTGCACGTCCTGATCATCCCGCGCCGACACATCGCGACGCTGAACGAGCTGACACCGAATGACGATGCACTCGTCGGCTCGATGCACCGGGTGGCGGCGGCGCTCGCGAAAGAACACGGCCATTCAGATCGGGGCTACCGGACGGTATTCAACACAGGCCGTGAAGCCGGCCAGTCGGTGTTTCACATCCATTTGCATCTGCTCGCCGGTCGCGGACTCGCATGGCCACCCGGCTAGACGCCGTTGCTGCGGTCTTCTTCGACGTCGACTTCACGCTGATTTATCCCGGACCCATGTTCCAGGACGAGGGGTACGCGCAATTTGCCGCTCGATTCGGGATCGCCGTCGATCGGTCGCGGTTCAGTGCGGCCGTGCGCGCCGCCTCTTCGATCCTCGACGAGGCGCAGGAACACGTGTACGACGGCGAGATTTTCGTGCGCTATACGCGCCGCATCGTCGAGGGAATGGGTGGCACCGGCGAGCGGCTGGATGACTGTGCGCGAGAGATCTATCGAGAGTGGGCGGCGAACCAGCACTTCTTCCTCTATGACGACGTCGCGCCCGTGCTGAACGAGCTGGCGCGACGCGCGGTGAAGATCGGGCTGATCTCGAATTCCCATCGCTGCCTCTCATCGTTCCAGCAGCATTTCGAGCTCGAAGGACTGATTGCGGCCGCGGTGTCATCGTCGGAGCACGGCTACATGAAGCCGCACCCGAGCATCTTCGAAGCGGCGATCACGCTGGCTGGCGTGACCGCGGCGGAATCGGTGATGGTGGGCGACAGCCTCTCCCACGACATCGACGGCGCGCGACGTGTTGGGATGCGGGGAGTGCTCCTGCACCGATCGGATGATCGTCCGCCCGTCACCGATGTGCCTGTGATTCGCAGGATGGGCGAGTTACTCGAACTCGTCTAGACCGCCGATCGAGTTCGAGCGACGCTCACGCAAGGGCACCGTCGTAGGGTCCGGCGACGACAACCGTCGCCCTCGATGGATCGACCGCTCGCGTGGCCGCGGCGTGAATCTCCTCGCCCGTCACGTGCTGCAGGAGCGCCGGCATCCGTACGTCGTAGTCGAGCCCCAAACCGAAGCGCTCGATCGTCTGCAGGAAGCTGGCGATACCCGCGTTCGTTTCCAGCGTGCGAGGCATCGACCCGATGAGGTACTGCTTCGACTCGATCACTTCCTGAGTGGTCGGACCGTCCTTCATGAGAGAGGTCAACTCCGCGTCGATGGACGCGACGGCGCGTTCGACGTTCGACGGGTTGACGCCCGCCCGGATCATCAGCGGCCCCTCGAGCAGGTTCGCATCGAGTGAACTGGACACGTAGTACGCCATTCCCTGGCGTTCCCGAATGCTGTCGCCCAGCCGGCCGCCAAGCGAGTACTGGCCCAGGATGTTGTTCATCAGCCAGTGCGCATAGAACGCGGGGTCCGACCGTGCGATCGCGGTGAACCCGTAGGCGATGTCGGTCTGCGACTTGTTCATCATCGGGATCGTGCGCGTCCGTCGCGCCGCATTCGCGGGGACTGCCGGACGCGGGGCCGGCGGCTGAGCCGAGGCGCTCCACGTGCCGAAAGCCGCTGCCGCGGCGTCCAGCACCTCGCCCGGTGCCACGTCTCCGACGATAGCCAGCGTCAATGCGGCGGGCGAGGCGTGGTCCTGATGGAATCGCTGCAGCGCGGCGCGGTCGATGTGGTCGACGTGCGCGATGGTGCCTCGAATCGGCCGGCCGTACGGGTGTGACGCGCCGTAGAGCATCGCCATCAGGGCGTCGGTGGCGACCGCGGCGGGGCTGTCCTCATCCTGCCGAATCAAGGTCACGATCTCGCCGCGCCGCCGCTCGACTTCGTCGGCCGGAAATGTCGGCGAGATGAGGATCTCGCCGACCAGCGACAGAATCGCCTCGAAGTCCTCGACGAGGCACGTGCAGACGAGCGACAGCGCGTGGCGTCCGATCGACACCGCCAACGACACCCCGCGGCTGTCGAGCTGTTCGGCGAGCGCATCGGCCGAGTACTGCGCGGTACCCCGGTCGATCGAGCGTGACACGAAGTGCGCGACCCCCGACAGCTCCGCGGGATCGACGGCGCTTCCGCCCGCCAGGCTGGCATGAATGGTCACTGCCGGCGTCGTGCGCGTCTGCTTCGTGAGGAGGGTGACGCCGTTGTCCAGCACGCCGCGCGTCGGTGCCAGACCGTCGATCTTCAGCGCAACGTCCGCGGCGGCTGACTCTCGAGCGGTCATTGCGGCTTGAACCACCCGACCGTCCGGTTCGACGCCACCAGCCGTTTCGCGGCAACCGAGCCGACCTGGTCGAGCGTCACCGCGGCGATTTGCGAGTCGAGGCGGGGATACAGCCGCCAGCTGGCGATCGTTTCGAAGTAGCCGAGCTGGTGAGCGATGTTGGTAATGCTGTCGTTCTCGAAGACCAGCCGCGCGCGCAGCTGCGTTTTCGCCTTCTGCAGCTCGTCCGGGGTGATGCCCTCGGCACGGACGCGATCCAGCACACCCAGCGCGGCATCTTCGACTCGAGGCAGTTCGGCGCCTTCTGTGGCTGTCGCGGAGATGGTGTACAGGAACGGCTGATGCGTCGGGACCATCCCGGCGCTCACGGCCGACGCCAATCCGCTGTTGACGAGCGCCTGATAGAGCCGCGTGCTGCGCTGCGGTGGCGGCGTCCGGAAGCTGGCCCACAGGTTGATGCCCTTGGCGCCGGTCAGCGCGGCATCGAGCACCAGCAGCGGAAAGAAATCTTCGTCCCTCAGCGACGGACCGTGAAAGCCGATCTTCAGGTAGGCCGTGGTGCCGGGCTTCGAGATCGTGACGCGCCGCTCGCCAAGCTGCTCAGGCTCGGTCGGGTGAACCCGCGGACCGACCTCGCGCGACTCCAACCGTCCGAAATGCGTCTGCACGGCGCGTATCGCTTCGTCGGCCACGACATCGCCGACGATCACCAACGTGGCGTTGTTCGGCACATAAAATCGCCGATAGTGCCCGTAGAGATCGTCGCGGGTCATCGTCTGGAGATCGGAGAGCCAGCCGATCGTCGGGTGACGATACGGGTGCAGCCGGAACGCGGTGGCGGTGAGCTCCTGGTCCAGCAGCTGGTCCGGGTCGTTCTCGCCGCCCTGCAGCTCGGAAATGATGACCGTGCGCTCCGACTCGCAGTCCGCGGGATCGTAGAGGCAGCTGCCCATGCGCTCGGCCTCGACGAACAGCATGCGATCCAACGCGTCACGCGTCGCCGTTTCGGTGTAGGTGGTCTGGTCGATCCAGGTGTAGCCGTTCCAATAGCCGCCGTACTGTTCGATGATTCCTTTGACCTTGTCGCGGGGAATGTTCGTCGAGCCCTTGAAGTTCATGTGCTCGACCCAGTGCGAGATGCCGGTCAGGCCCGGACGCTCGTCCTTCGAGCCCACTCGATACCAGCACCAGACCGTGGCCAGCGGCGCGGTGTGCACCTCCTGAATGAGTACACGGAGGCCGTTATCGAGCACGTGTTCGCGGACCGTCGAGGCCTCGGTCAACGCCTGTTCCACGCTGACCATCAGGGAATTATAGGGCCGGGCTACAATCAGTAGCGCCCGGCCAACGGGGCCGCAGCCGTGATTTGCACGGAATCTCATCCACCAAATCTCTCTCGTCCGGCTAAAGCCGGACACTACAGCTACACGCCCAATGCCTGAGTGGAAGGACACCGTTAATCTGCCCCGCACTGACTTTCCGATGAAAGCCAGCCTTCAAACCGCCGAGCCGGAAGCGCTCAAGCGGTGGGCCTCGACGGATTTGTACGGTCAGATCCGACAGGCCCGCAGCGGGGCTCCCAAGTTCGTCTTCCACGATGGCCCGCCCTACGCCAACGGGAACATCCATCTCGGCACTGCGCTCAACAAGATCCTGAAGGACATCGTCATCAAGTCGCGGACGATGGCGGGCTTCGACGTGCCGTATACGCCAGGCTACGACTGTCACGGCCTCCCGATCGAGCTCAGAGTCGATCGCGAGCTCGGACCGAAGAAGCGCGACATGTCGATCGTCGAGATCCGGCGTGCGTGCCGCGAGTACGCGGGGCGCTTCATCAACAAGATGACCGAAGAGTTTCAGCGCCTGATGGTGTTCGGCGACTGGGAGCACTACTACCTGACGATGAACCCTCGCTACCAGGCGGACATCGCCCGAGCCCTTGGCAAGTTCGTCGAGCGTGGACTCGTCTATAAGGGCAAGAAACCGGTCCACTGGTGCATCCACTGCCGGACGGCACTGGCCGAAGCCGAGGTCGAATACGAGGACCACGTCTCGCCGTCGATCTATGTCGAGTTCCCACTGAACCCGGACGCGGCGGGCGAGCTCGCCACGCGAGTGCCGGCCCTCGCCGGACGCGAGGTGTCGGTCTTGATCTGGACGACCACGCCATGGACGATTCCGTCCAACCTGGCGATCGCGTTTCATCCGGAATTCGATTACGCCGCGTATGACGTGAACGGACGCGCGGTGATCATCGCTGAGGCGCTGGCCGCGCGCGTGTCGCAGGCAGTCGGACGCCCGTTCGATCGCCCGGTCGCAAAGATGAAGGGAGAGCTGCTCGAGGGCATCCGCTTCCGTCATCCGCTGTACACCCGCGACTCGGTCAGTGTGCTCGCCGACTACGTGACGCTCGAGCAGGGCTCGGGAGCGGTGCACACCGCGCCGGGTCACGGCGCCGACGACTTCCTCACCGGGAAGAAATACGGTCTCGAGATCTATGCGCCGGTGGGACCTGGCGGACACTTCCTCGAGACGGTCGAGCGCTTCGGCGGTCAGCGCGTGTTCGACGCCAACCCGCACGTCGAGAAAGCGCTCGAAGAACAGGGACGGCTGTGGCATCGCGAGACGCTGACGCACCAATACCCGCACTGCTGGCGGTGCCACAATCCGGTGATCTTCCTCGCCACCTCGCAATGGTTCGTGCGGATGGATGGCGAGCCGACGATCACGGGGGCCGACGGGCACACGCGCTCGCTGCGCGAGGCGGCGCGGCATGCCATCGATCACGAGGTCAAATGGATTCCGGCGTGGGGCCGCGATCGCATCTTCAACATGGTGTCGAATCGCCCCGACTGGTGCATCTCACGCCAGCGCGCCTGGGGTGTGCCCATCCCCGCCCTCGATTGCGTGTCGTGTGGTGAGGCGATCCTGACGACGGCGATCATCGATCGCGCGGCAGCGGTGTTCGAGCAGTACAACGCCGATGCGTGGTACGAACGCGCGACCGAGGAGTTCGTTCCCCCCGGCCTGACGTGCCCATCGTGTGGCGGCACGACGTTCGAGCGCGAGCGCGACATCCTCGACGTCTGGTTCGACTCGGGCTCGAGCCACGAAGCGGTGCTCGCGCGCGCCGCCGACCTGCGATGGCCGGCGGACATGTACCTCGAAGGCAGCGATCAGCACCGTGGGTGGTTTCAGAGCTCGCTGCTGGTGGCGCTCGCCTCGCGCGGCCGCCCACCGTTCCACGAAGTGCTGACGCACGGCTTTCTCATCGATCTCGAAGGCCGCAAGATGTCGAAGTCGCTCGGCAACGCCATCGTCCCGCAGGATGTGATCAAAGAGAGCGGTGCCGAAATCATCCGCCTCTGGGTGTCGATGACCGAGTTCACTGAGGAGCTGCGCGTCAGCCGTGAAATCCTGACGCGCGTGGTCGACGCCTATCGAAAGATCCGGAACACATGCCGGATCCTGCTGGCGAATCTCTACGACTTCAATCCGGAGACCGATCTGCTGCCGGTCGGCGAGTTGACGCCGGTCGACCGGTTCGCGCTGGCACGGTATGCCGAGGCCACTCAGCGCATGCTCCGCGGCTACGACGAATACGACTTCTCTGCCGTGTCGCAAACGCTGAACATGCTCCTCACGGTCGACCTCAGCGCGTTCTACGTGGACGTGACGAAGGATCGGATGTACACGCTCGGGGTCCGATCACACGAGCGGCGATCGACGCAGACGGTGATGTATCTGATGTGTGACGGGCTCGCGCGCCTGCTGGCGCCGATTCTCCCGGTCACCGCCGATGATCTCTGGCGGCGCATGCCCGGGCCGCGTGAAGGGTCGGTGCATCTCGCCGACTTCCCGCGCGTCGACGGCTATGTGGACTCGGCCCTCGTCAAAGAATGGCAGCGCCTGTTGGAGGTGCGCGAAGTCGTCAATGCCGCCCTCGAACAGAAGCGCAAGGACAAGATCATCGGCACCGCGCTCGGCGCATCGGTCGAACTCAAGACGAGCGGCGAGCTGGGACGCTTGCTCGAGCGGCATCGTGCCGATTTGCCGATGCTCTTCAACGTCTCCGAGGTCGCGCTCCTGGTGGACGCGTCGAGCGGCGAGGACGTACGGGTGACCGTCGACCGGGCGCCAGGCGTCAAGTGTGCGCGCTGCTGGCGATACGTGCCCAGCGTCAGAACCGAACCGCAGTGGGAGGGAATCTGCGACCGCTGCGTCGACGCACTCGGCGGGACGGCGGCCGCGTAGCGTGGCGATCTCACGTCTCCCGATATGGGTCGCCACGGCTGTGCTCGTGCTCGACCAGATCGTCAAGATGCTCATCCGGCCGGCGCTCGCGCTCTATGAGAGCGTGCCTGTCATTCCCGGATTCTTCAGCCTCACACGGATCCACAATACGGGAGCAGCCTTCGGCCTGATGGACGCGGTGGAGTTCCCGTTCAAGGCGGCGTTGCTGGCGCTCGTGCAGACCGCGGCGCTGGTCGGGCTCGCACTGTACATCTCGGCCATCGCGCACGAGCAGCGGCTCACGCGGTTCGGACTCGCGCTCGTGATCGGCGGCGCCGCGGGCAACCTGATCGATCGCGTGCGCTTCGGCTATGTGCTCGACTTCTTCGACTTCTACTGGCGTGGCTGGCACTTCTGGGCGTTCAACGTCGCCGACGCGGCCATCACCGTGGGCGTCACGCTGATGGTGCTCGAAATGCTCGGGATGGGGCGGTACTACCGTGTATCCAGAACTGTTTAAGATCGGCCCGATTACCGTCTACACCTACGGCGTGCTGCTGGCAGCGTCGTATCTGCTGGGCCTGCGGCTCGCGATGTCGAGAGCCAAGCGTTGGGGGCTCGACGCCAATCGCGTGCTCGACCTCGGCATCTACATCATCATCGCGGCGCTGATCGGCGCGAAGCTGCTGCTCGTCGTCGTCGATCGCGATCAGTTCGCTCGCGATCCGCTGGAGTGGGTGGGACTGTTCCGCTCCGGTGGCGTGTTCTACGGCGGTCTGATTCTCGCGGTGGGCGTCGCGTTCTGGTACATCGCGCGGCATCGTCTGCCGTTCTGGACCACCTGTGACGTGTTCGCGCCTGGAATCGCACTCGGCCATGTGACGGGACGATTGGGGTGTCTCGCGGCTGGCTGCTGTTACGGCCGGCCGACAGAGCTCCCGTGGGGAATCACCTTTACCAACCCGCTCGCCAGCTCACTTGTAGGGACTCCGCTCAACGTCCGGCTTCACCCGACGCAGTTGTACGAAGCGGGAGCCGAGCTGCTGATCCTCGTGCTCCTGCTGGTCACCGAGCGGCGCGGTCGTCCATTTGCCGGACGAACGTTCTGGGCATACATGCTGCTCTACGCGATCTCGCGATATGTCATCGAGTTCTATCGCGGCGATCCGCGCGGGATGGTGCTCGGCATGTCGACCTCGCAACTCATTTCACTCATCCTCGCGCCACTCAGTCTCGCGATGCTGGCCTGGCTCGCTCGCACCACACCGGAGGCGCCGCAGACGCAGGGACAGCGGAAGCGGGTCGCCGCGTAGCACCATGCAGTTCATGGTTCACAGTTCACAGTTCAGAGTTCGCTGTTCACAGTTCACGGTTCGGAGTTCAGCGTTCAGGGTTGGCGGCTGGTGCCAGCCACATCGCGAGCCGCCAACCGAGAACCATGAACCCGTGAACCAGGAACTTTGAACACGGAACTCTGAACCGTGAACACTGAACACTGAACATCGTGGTTTTCGACGTCCCGGCTGAATTCGACAACCAGCGCATCGATCGCTTTCTCGTCTCGGTCCTCGGCGACTACTCCCGGTCACAGATTCAGAAGCTGATCACCGACGGCCACGTCGAGATCCGTCGCGGCGGAGCGTCAGGCCGCGCGTTGTCGTCCCCGAAGCCCAATCTCCTGGTCCACGAGTCGGACCAGGTCGTTGTCGTTACGCCTGAGCCCTCCGAATCGCCGTTGGCGTCGGAGGCCCTCCCGCTCGAGATCCTGTATCAGGACCAGGACCTTGCAGTGCTGAACAAGCCGGCCGGCATGGTGATCCATCCAAGTGCGGGCCATGCCTCCGGAACGCTCGTCAACGCCCTGCTGCACCACGTCACCGATCTGAGTGGAATCGGCGGTGAGCGCCGCCCAGGCATCGTGCACCGGCTCGACCGCGGCACGTCGGGAGTGATGGTGATCGCGAAGAACGACGCCGCGCACCAGGAGCTCGCGCGTCAGTTTCACGATCGCGAGGTCGAGAAGGAATACATCGCGCTCGTCTGGGGGGTCGTACAGGCCGGACGACGGATTGACGCCGCGATTGGCCGTGACCCGGTGAACCGCCAGAAGATGTCGGCGCGCGCCAAACACGCGCGCGAAGCGGTGACGCGCATTACACGCGCGCACCATCTACCCGGCCTGACCGTGTGCCAGGTGGCGATTCATACCGGACGCACGCACCAGATTCGCGTGCATCTGAGCGCGATCGGCCATCCGATCGTTGGCGACGCCCTGTATGGCGGCGTGCACCGGCGCGTGCCTGGCGACATCCGGGCCGTGCAGCGATTGACGCGGCCATTCCTGCACGCCGCCCGACTGGCATTCACGCATCCCCGTGACGGCCGCCGCATGCAGTACATCACGCCGCTCCCTGCCGATCTCGAAGCGGTCCTCGACGATCTGCCCGGGTGGCCGCCTGAGAAGACTCACGTGTAGTGTCCAACTCTAGCTGTACTTGAGGGCCTGATGAACAAACCGATCATTCCGCGGGAGATCCGCAAGGTCTTCGAGGGTCGAATCTTCACCGTGCAGGTCGAGACGATCACGCTGCCGAAAGGCGGCGAGCTCGCCGTCGAGATCGTGCGTCATCCGGGTTCTGTGGTCCTCATCCCGGTGACCGCATCGGGCGAGCTGCTGCTGGTGCGTCAGTATCGCCATCCGATCGGACGATGGGTGTGGGAACTTCCTGCGGGAACGCTCAAGCCAGGCGAAGACATCGAACACGCCGCGCTTCGCGAATGCCACGAGGAAACGGGGACGATCCCGTCACGCCTCGACTACATGGGCGCGTTCTATCCGTCGCCGGGGTTCTGCGACGAAATCATGCACTTCTTCAAAGCCACCGGCCTCCGCGCCCCGACCGCCGACGATGAGGCGGCGCATCAGGACGAGGATGAGGACCTCGAACCACGCGCATTCTCGCGGGCGGACGTGGAGGCGATGATGAAGACGGGCGACATCGTCGACATGAAGACGATCGCTGCGCTCGCGCTGGCGAGTTCCTGAGTTCCGGAACTTAGGAACTCCGGAACTTAGGAACTCGTGGAACTCGCGCTTATTGCAGCTGTGGCTGCACGCGCCTCGCCGTCTTGCGATCGGGGCGCGCCCCTTTGGCCTCCGGCATCAGCGCGAGGAGCAGCACCTCGTCGACGCTGTGCACGTAGTGAATCGTCATCTCCCGTCTGAGAACGTCATTCAGATCCTCGACGACGTTCTTCTCGTTCTGCCGCGGCAGAATCACCTCGCGGATACCGACCCGCCGCGCGGCGAGCACTTTTTCCTTGATGCCGCCGACGGGAAGCACTCGGCCCGAGAGGGTGATCTCGCCGGTCATGGCGATATCGCCGCGCACGGGACGCTGGGTCAGCTCTGACGCCAGCGCGGTGGCGATCGTCACGCCGGCTGACGGTCCGTCCTTCGGAATCGCTCCCGACGGCACGTGCAGGTGGATCTCGGCCTTCTTGAAGAACTCCGGATCCGCACCGTAGGCGGCGGCGTGTTGACGGAACCACGAGAGCGCCGCGCGCGCCGATTCCTTCATGACGTCTCCGAGCTGCCCCGTGAGCGTCAACGAGCCGCCACCGGCCATGCGCGACGCTTCGACGAAGAGCACATCGCCGCCGGCCGGAGTCCACGCCAGGCCAATGGCCACGCCTGGATCCTTCGTCCGCTCCTCGATCTCCTCCTCGATGAACGTCGGCGCACCGAGCATCTGCACCACGACTTCGGGGGTGATCGTGAGCGATGCGTCATTGCCTTCGGCTCGCCGACGCGCGGCTTTGCGGCAGAGCGCCCCGATCTCGCGCTCGAGGTTCCGGACGCCCGCTTCGCGCGTGTAGCCATGAATCACGGCGCGAATCGCCTCGTCCGTGATCGTCAGCTGTTCCGGGGTCAGCCCGTGATTCGTGATCTGCTTCTGGACGAGGTGATCGCGAGCGATCGACAGCTTCTCGTCCTCGGTGTAGCCGGGAATCTCGAGCACCTCCATGCGGTCGCGGAGCGCCGGCGGAACCGTATGGAGGACGTTCGCCGTCGTGATGAAGAGCACCTCCGACAGATCGAACGGCACGTCGAGATAGTGATCGCGGAACGAGTTGTTCTGCTCCGGATCGAGCACTTCGAGCAGCGCCGACGCGGGATCGCCGCGGAAGTCGGACCCCAGCTTGTCGATCTCGTCGAGAATGAACACCGGATTACGCGTCTCGGCGCGGCGAAGCCCCTGAATGATCTGACCTGGAAGGGCTCCGATGTAGGTACGCCGGTGCCCGCGGATCTCCGCCTCGTCTCGCATGCCGCCGAGCGACACGCGAACGAACTTGCGTCCCAATGAGGTCGCGATCCCGCGCGCGAGCGACGTCTTGCCCACTCCCGGCGGTCCGGCGAAGCACAGAATGGGACCCTTGACGTCGGGATTCAGCTTCCGAACCGCGAGATATTCGAGAATGCGATCCTTCGCTTTGTCGAGTCCGGAGTGATCGGCGTCGAGCACTCGCTTCGTCTTGGCGAGATCGATCTCTTCTTCGGTCCGCGTCTGCCACGGCAGCATCACGAGCCAGTCGAGATACGTGCGCGAGACGGTGTATTCGGCTGCCGCGACCGGCATCCGCGCCAGGCGATCGAGCTCGCGCAGCGCCTCCTTCTTGACCGGTTCGGGCATGCCGGCCGCTTCGATCTTCTCGGTGAGCTCCTCGATATCCTTGGTCTGATCGTCGCCTTCGCCGAGCTCCTTCTGAATCGCCTTGAGCTGTTCGCGAAGGAAGTACTCCCGCTGATTGCGGCCGACCTCCGACTGGACCTGCGACTGGATCTTCGATCCGAGCTCGAGCACCTCGAGCTCCTTCACGAGAATCCGGTTCAACGTGTCCATGCGCGCGCGCACGTCGAGCGTCGCGAGCGCTTCCTGCTTGACCGGGGTCGCGATCGTCGACAGGCTCGACGCGATGAAATCGGAGAGACGGCCCGGCTCGGTGATGTTCGCGGCCAGCGTCTGCAAATCCTCCGACAAGAGCGGCGACAGCGAGACGACCTTCTGGAAGCTGGTCTTGATATTCCGCAGGAGCGCATCGATCTCGAGGCGATCGGTCTCGTCGAGCGTCTCGAGCGCGGGCGACACGCGCCCCCGGAGATAGGGCCGTGTCTCGGTCACCTCTTCGAGCCGCAGCCGCGCCAGGCCCTGGACGATCAATCGCAGGCTGCCATCCGGCAACTTGAACATCTTGTGGATGTGGCTCGCGGTGCCGATGTCGTACAGATCGCTCTGCTGCGGGTCATCCACCGACGCGTCGCGCTGCGTGAAGACGCCAATCAGCTTGCCGGAGGAAATCGCCTCATCGATCAGCCGGACCGACGACTCCCGCGCCACCGCCAACGGCATGAACGAGTTGGGAAACAGCACCGTGTCCCGCAACGGCAGGAGCGGCAACTCGTCGGGGATACTCACCGGCCGGTCGCCGCTCGACACCTCTTCGAGATCGAGTGCCTCGTCACGTTCGGTCATGGGCGGATGCTCTCCTACTTTGTTCAGACGCGCAAGGACGCAGCGCGATTCGTGTACGCGCTCAGCAACCCTACTCGCGTGCGGCTGTGAGTGAAGACCGAAGGACGCGCGGCGAGTTGCGCCCTGCCGGTCGACGGAAAAGCTGAAGTGTCGTGGAAAACGAGCCCGTCAGGCTCCCCCATATGGGTGGGGAGGACCTGACGGGTCGCAGGTAACGGATACCGCGCTGAACGCGGTCAGTTCGCGGTGTCGAAGAAGAGGGCCGACGACCCGCGCCGCTGCGCGAGCATCCGCTCGCGACGTTCGGCGGTTTCCCTGGCCTCTTCGCAGTCCTTGCACCGCGCCGCAAACGGAAGAGCACGCAGGCGCGCTTCCGCGATCTCCTCGCCGCACTCGAAGCAATTGCCGTAAGTGCCCTCATCGTGCCGCCGGAGTGCCGCGTCGATCTTGTTGAGCGTCTCCGACTTCATCTGAATGAGCGCGAACTCGATGTCTTCCTGAATGTCGACTTCCGAGCTCTCGCCCTGGTCGAGCACGTCACGGTCCTTGTTGCCCTCGGCCCGAACATCGCGCATCTTTTCCTGCACTGAGCTCATCAACTCGCGGCGGCGGTCTTCGAGCATCCGCTTCAGCTCGTTGTAGCGGCTTGTCTTTGCCGCTGCCTTTGTTCGTGTCGTCGTCGCCATGATGACTGCCGCTCCCTTCGCCGCCGGCCTTCTTGAGACCGGCGCTCCATGATGCCGGCGGCTATGCAACTTGGGTGCCCCACTCGCCCTGGCCTTCCGCCGGCCGTCCAGGACGAGGTATGAATCACGATTCCAGAATGAACGTGCTACGAGGCCACCATATTAACTCTCTGTATTTGCTGCTACTTACGCCGTACCACCCATCTGTCGTGCTGTTACTGACCCTTTAGACGCCGCTCCGCGTTCACAGGTTTTCCGTCCCGGTCGTACCCTGTAAATGACAGGCGTCAAAGACGGAACTGTCGTTTCCAGAGCACTGCTGAGCGGCGGGGCGATATTCCAGAACGCGATCCGGGCTGCACCGTGAGGACAGGCTGTCAAAATGCAGATTTGAAATGAGTTAGGTGCCAAGACCGGCCGCGGTTCTCAACAGGGGCAAAGCCGACGCTTCCACGCGGGAATACCGTGAGTTTTCCCCGCTATTGCTGGGCCGTGTAGATAAATCTACAAAATGTAGAATTTACTTCGAGCTCGTCGGTATCCGGGATGTCTGCCTCTCGTGTCACATAAGCGAGCACGAGTGTCAGAAACGGAACGTCAGCGACAGGACAACTGGCGTTGCCCGCGTCAAGGCCGTGTGCGAAGCTTCACCTCGATGACGTGCCCGGTCTGCAGTCAGCGTAAGGCTCGACGGTCCTGTCCCGCGCTCCATCAGACCATCTGTTCGGTGTGCTGCGGCACAAAGCGGCTGGTGGAAATCGCCTGCCCCGACGATTGCCCCCATCTGGCCGCGGCACGCGAGCATCCGCCTGCCGTGGTCAAACGGCAGCAGGAAGAGGACGTCGCCGTGTTGCTGCCGGGCATTCAGCATCTCACCGAGCGTCAGTACCAGCTCTTCTTCCTGTTCCACAATGCCATCGCGCGTCATGTGCCGGAGGGGTTTGCGCGGCTGGTTGACGAGGATGTCGCGCAGGCGGCGGCCTCACTGGCGTCGACACTCGAAACCTCCAGCCGCGGGGTGATTTACGAACACAAGCCGCAATCATCGACGGCCCTGCGGCTCATGAACGACCTGACGGCCATGCTCGCGCAGATTCGCTCGCAGGGGGCGACGGTCAACGATGGCGAGGCGGCCATTGCGCTTCGCGCCATCGACGAAGGCGCGCGCACAGTCGGACGCGCCACGTCGGGCGGCGCGACGGCGTATCTCGACGTGATGAGCCGTCTGCTCCAACTGCGGCGAGGGGCGCGAGCCGCAGATGCGCCGACGCCTGCGCAGAGCTCGTTGATACTGCCCTGAAGCTGCTACAATCTAGGGTTTGCGCCCACGAAGGGCATCGAGGCAATCAATGGCGAAGCGGTGCGAGATATGCCACAAGGGGCCGGCGGTCGGCCGGACGATTTCTCACGCGCACAACGTCGGTCCGCGGCGGTTCGAGCCGAACCTCCAGACCGTCCGCGCGAACGTCGACGGGACCACGAAGCGCATCCGCGTATGCACTCGCTGCCTTCGCAATGGAAAGGTGACCAAGGTCGCCTGACTTGGGCGCCGAAGCACAGCATACGGCCGTGAGGCAGGTCGTCACCGCACCGGACGCGCCCAAGGCAATGGGCGCCTATTCACCGGCCATCAAGGCCGGCAATCTGCTTTTCGTCTCAGGACAGATTCCCGTCGATCCGTCGACGGGCAATCTCGTCGGCGGCGACATCAGCGCTCAAGCCGATCGGGTCATGCAGAACCTTGCGGCCCTGCTCCGCGCCGCGGGGGTCGGCTTCGACCACGTCGTTCGGACGACGGTGTTTCTGGCGGATATGAACGACTTCGCGGCGATGAACGAGGTCTACAGCCGCTACATCGTCGACCCGCCACCGGCGCGCGCGACCGTGCAGGTGGCGCGGCTGCCGCGGGACGTGAAGATCGAGGTGGACGCGATCGCCGTGCTCCCGTAATTCCGCACTACGCTCTGGCGCTTCGCTCGACTCCAATCACACCCTGCACGCCCTTGATCGACTTGATCACCTTCTCGAGATGTTTCACGTCGCGAATCTCGACGGTCATGTCGATGCGCGCCTGCTGATCGTCGCCGGTACGCGCTTCCATGTTCGTGATGTTGGTGTTGATGTCGGAGATCTTCGCGCTGATCTCGGCGAGCATTCCCTTGCGATCCTCGACCTGCATCGTGAGGCGGACGATGTACGGCGCCTGATCGGTGCCGGAGCTGTCCCATTCCACGTCGATGCGCCGTTCGGGGTCGAACATCAGGTTCATGACGTTCGAGCAGCTCCATGAGTGCACCGAGACACCCTTGCCGCGTGTGATGTAGCCGACGATCCGCTCACCGCGAATCGGGTTGCAGCACTTGGCGCGGAACACCATCACATCGTCGGCGCCGCGCACTTTGATCTTGTCGGCGCCGATCCCCGGCCGGAGGACACGCCGCACGATCGAAACGACCGGCGACGATTCGCGGAGCTGTTCCGGCTTCACCGATTTCTGCAGGACCGTTCGGGCCGACAACTTGCCGTAGCCGATGTGGGCGAGCAGCTCGTCTGGTGTTTTCGCGCCGTACTCGCCGGCGAACTTGGTCAGCTCCGGGCTCTCGAGGAGCGTCCCCGGGTTGAGCCCATAGCGCCGCACTTCCTTGTCGAAGAGACGCCGCCCGAGCTCGATGCTGCGCGTGCGCTCCTCGCTCTGGAGCACGTGCTTGATCTTGCTGCGCGCACGGGACGTGACGACGAAGGTCAGCCAGTCGCGGCTCGGCTTGTGACCCGACTGGGTCACGATTTCGACGATGTCGCCATTCTGCAGCCGCGTGCGAAGCGGCACCATCTTGCCGTTGATCCGCGCGCCGACGCACTGATTGCCGACGTCCGTGTGAACGGTGTACGCGAAGTCGACCGCCGTCGCACCGCGCGGCAGCTGCCGCACCTCGCCTTTCGGTGTGAAGATGTACACCTCCTCGGGATAGAGGTCGATCTTCAGGTTCTGCAGGAACTCCTGCGGATCGCGCACTTCCTGCTGCACTTCGAGCAGCTGCCGCATCCACAGGAAGTAGCGCTCGTCACGATGGTCGCCGACGCGGCCTTCCTTGTATTTCCAATGGGCGGCAATGCCCTCCTCGGCGCGCCGATGCATCTCGTCGGTGCGAATCTGCAGCTCGAATGGGAAGCCGTGCTCGCTGATGACAGACGTGTGAAGCGACTGGTAGCCGTTCGGGCGCGGCATCGCGATGAAGTCCTTGATGCGTCCCGGAACGGGCGACCAGGTTTGATGAATGATGCCGAGGGCCCCGTAGCAATCCTTGACCGATTGCGTCACGACTCGGAGGGCGACGAAGTCGTACACCCGTTCGAGGTCGATCTTCTGCCGCTTCAGTTTGAGATGGATGCTGTAGAGGCGCTTGATGCGGCCGTCGAGCGTGATCACCGGGATTTGCGCATCCTGCAGCTTGGTCCGCAGCGCGCGGGTCAACTCGTCGATGATTGCTTCCGCATGCTTGCGCTTCGCCTCGACCTTCGCGCGCAGCGACTCGTACGCCTTCGGCTCGAGATACTTGAACGACAGCTCCTCGAGCTCGTTCTTCACTTTGCTCATCCCGAGGCGATTGGCGATCGGCGCGTAGATGTCGAGCGTTTCCTGGGCGATCTTGATGCGCCGCTCCTCTGGCAGATGGTGCAGCGTCCGCATGTTGTGCAGCCGGTCGGCGAGCTTCACCAGGATCACCCTGATGTCGTCGACCATCGCGAGCAGCATCTTGCGGAAGTTCTCTGCCTGTCGTTCCTCGCTCGACGAGAACGGGATCGCGCCAATCTTCGTGACGCCTTCCACGACGTGCGCGATCTCGGGGCCGAACAGCTCGGCGATGCGCTCGGGCGTGGTGAGCGTGTCTTCGACGACGTCGTGAAGCAGCCCGGCGGCGACGGCAACCACGTCGAGTTTCATGTCGGCGAGCGTGT
>Ga0209382_10001562_pt1 | contig 35557 bp, 32 predicted proteins | sample SoiMetdeltSBSDD5_FD_187599 | JGI IMG/M metagenome (GOLD analysis project Ga0209382, IMG submission 187599) | Bulk soil microbial communities from a Populus tree surrounding site in Tennessee, USA - Soil MetaG P. deltoides SBSDD5 (SPAdes) (version 2) | ecosystem: Environmental > Terrestrial >... | reverse complement strand
CGGCTCCGACGACGCGGGCGCGGCGTGGATCTTCTTCCTCCTGCCCGACGGCACGATCCACGACTGGCAGCGCATCAGCGCCGAGAAGGGCCTGTTCACCGGGCCGCTCGACGAGCTGGACCTGTTCGGATCGGGCGTCGCCGGGCCGGGCGACCTAGACCTGGACGGCCGGCCGGACCTCGTGGTCGGCGCCATCGGCGACGACGACGGGGGCGCCGACCACGGCGCGCTGTACGTGCTGAACCTGCTCGCAAACGGCATGGTGAAGACGGAGCACAAGATCAGCTCCACGTCGGGCGGCTTCGGCGGCCTGCTGTTCGACGGCGCGCTGCTGGGCAAGGGCCTGGCGGCGGCCGGGGACCTCGACGGCGACGGCGCGGGCGACCTGTTCGCCGGCGCCAGCGGCGATCCCGACGGCGGTCCGCAGCACGGCGCGGTGTGGATCCTGTTCCTGCACACGGACGGCAGCGTCGAGGGCTTCGCCAAGATCAGCGCCGAGAAGGGCGGCTTCGACGGGCCGCTCGGCAATGCCGCCTTCTTCGGCGAGGCGCTGGCGCTGCTCGGCGACCTCGACGGCGATGGCCGCGTGGACCTGGCCGTCGGCAACCGCTTCGACGACGACGGGGCGCCCAACCTGGGCGCCGTCTGGATGCTGTTCCTCGATGCCGCCAGCCCGTGGATCAACCTCGGGGAGCCGCTGGCCGGCACGGCCGGCCTGCCGACGCTGCTGGGCGAGGGCCCGCTCACCGGCGACACGAAGGCCATCCTGCACCTCATGTCGGCGCGGCGCCTTTCCCCGGCGGTGCTCTTCCTCGGGCTGGGCACGGTGAACGCGCCGTTCCTCGGCGGGGTGCTGGTGCCGCAGGCCGACGTGGTCGTGGGCGGGCTGCTGACCAAGTTCGACGGCAGCCTCGACGTGTCGGGCCGCTGGTCCACGGGCGTGCCGGCGGGCTCCGAAGTCGATTTCCAGTTCTGGATCCAGGACCCGGTCGGGCCGGAGGGGTGGGCCGCGAGCAACGGCCTGCGGGCTCTGACGCACTGACAAGCGGCCGCCACGATTCGGCGCTCTCGCCCACGCGGGGCGTCCCGCTACAGTGGGCCGATCGTGCCATCCGACCCGGCCATCCCCGACCCGCACGTCACGCTGCGCCACGTGCGCCGCACGTTCGGCCGGCGGGTCATCTTCGACAACCTCTCGTGCGACTTCCCGCGCGGCCGGATCACCGTGGTCGCGGGCGGCAGCGGCTCGGGCAAGAGCACGCTCCTCCGGCTCATCGGCGGCCTCATCCGGCCGGACGCCGGGCAGGTGTTGATCGACGGGCGCGACATCGCCGGCCTGCGCGAGTCGGACCTGTCCGAGGTGCGACGCGGGCTCGGGATGCTGTTCCAGAACGGCGCGCTGCTGGACTCGCTGTCGGTCTTCACCAACGTGTCGTTCCCGCTGACCGAGCACACCGACCTGACGCCGGAGCAGATCCGCGACGCCGTGCACGCCAGCCTGCAGCGCACCGGCCTGCGCGACGTGGACGACCTGTTGCCGCCGGAGCTCTCGGGAGGCATGCGCAAGCGCGTGGCCCTGGCGCGGGCCATCGTGCGCGAGCCGGCGGTGCTCCTGTGCGACGAGCCCTTCTCGGGGCTCGACCCCATCTCGTCGCTGCGCATCGAGCGGCTGCTGGCGGGTTTGTCCCGCGAAGCCAAGCTGACGCTCATCGTGGTCAGCCACGACCCGGCCAGCACGCTGCGGATGGCGGACCACGTGGTGGCGCTGCTGCCGGGCCGCTGCGTGCAGGGCTCTTCGGGCAACCTCCGCGGCGACGGGGACCCGCGCGTGCGGGCGCTGCTGGGCGAGGAGATCGATCCGGCGCTGGTCGGCGAGGAGGAGCGCTGATGCTGGATGCCGTGCGCGAGCTGGGCTTCAAGACCACGGACTTCGTGATGGCCCTCGGGCACCTGGGCACGTTCGCGGCCGGCATCGGGCGCGCGCTGCTGCGGCCGCCGGTGCGAGTGCGCGAGTTCGTGCACGAGCTCTACAAGGTGGGCGTGCTGTCCATGTCCATCATCGTGGTCGCCGGCCTGGCGGTGGGCATGGTGCTGGGGCTTCAGGGCTACTCGATCCTGGCGCGCTTCGGCGCGGCCGAGTCGCTGGGCTCGGTCGTGGGCCTGTCGCTGCTGCGCGAGCTCGGGCCGGTGCTGACGGCGCTGCTGGTCACGGGCCGGGCCGGCTCGGCCACCACGGCCGAGATCGGCACGATGGTGGCCACCGAGCAGCTCGACGGGCTGCGCATGATGTCCGTGGACCCGGTGCACTACGTGGTGGTGCCGCGCGCCCTGGGGCTGGCCGTGGTCACTCCCCTCCTTTCCGCGGTCTTCATCACCTGCGGCATCTTCGGCGGCTGGCTGGTGGGCGTGGGCCTCATGGGCCTCGACTCGGGCCGCTACCTCTCCAGCCTGCAGTCGAACACGGAGTTCGTGAACGACGTGGCCGGAAGCTTCGTGAAGGCCTGCATCTTCGGCGTCATCATCGGGATCCTGTCTACCTGGCGCGGCTGGCGCGCCGAGCCCACCTCGGCCGGCGTGTCCGCGGCGACCACGAGCACGGTGGTGAGCGCTTCTTTGAGCATCCTCCTGGGCGACTATATGATCACTGCGCTTTGGGGCGTGTGAGATGGAGAAATCCGGTTCCCGCGACCTGGCCGTGGGCCTGTTCGTGCTGGCGGGGCTGCTGGCGGTGGCCTTCCTGTCGCTGCGCGTCGGCGGCTTCACGCTGTCCAAGCCGCCGACCATCACGCTGTACGCCTCCTTCGACGAGATCGGCGGCCTCAAGGCGCGCGCCCCGGTGGTCGTCTCCGGCTTCCGGGTGGGCGAGGTGCGTCGCATCGGCCTGGACCAGAACGACCGCGCCCGCGTGGAGATGGAGGTGGACGCGAGCCTCAGGTACCCGACCGACACGGCGGCGTCGATCATGACCTCGGGCGTGCTGGGCGACAAATACGTGTCGCTGCAGCTCGGCGGCGCCGACGAGCTGCTGACCCACGGCGGCACGATCGAGTGGACCGAGTCGGCGCTCGTGCTCGAGCGCGTCATCGGCAAGATCATCCACAATGCGTCGGTCGGCGAGGGCAACTGATGGTCTTGCGGGCGCGCGCCCTGCGGGGCGCCCTCGGTTGCCTGCTGCTGCTATCGGGCTGTGCCGCGCCGGCCGGCGTGCGCGAATGGGACCCGTGGGAGGGCTTCAACCGCAAGATCTTCTGGTTCAACGAGCGGATAGACGAGTACGCGCTCGAGCCGGCGGCCAAGGGCTGGGAGGCCATCACCTCGCACGGCTTCAGAGACTCGGTGGCGGACTTCGGCGAGAACCTGAAGTTCCCGGTGCACCTCGTGAACAATCTTCTCCAGTTCGAGCTCGGCGACGCCGGGCGCTGCACGGCGCGCTTCGTGGTGAACACCACCGTGGGCATGCTGGGCTTCTTCGACCCGGCCACGGTGTGGGGGCTGCCGGCCGAGCGCGCGGACTTCGGCGAGACGCTCGCGCGGTGGGGCCTGGAGGAGGGACCGTACCTCGTGCTGCCCTTCTTCGGTCCGAGCAACCCGCGCGACGCCGTGGGCCTCGCGGGCGACTGGTACGTTGCGCGCACGCTGCCGCTCATGGACGAGGCCTTCCTGGCCATCTACGTGACTTCCACCGTCAACTGGCGCGCGTTGAACAGTGACAACATCGCCGAGGCGCGCCGGGCTTCCTTCGACTACTACACCGCCGTGCGAAGCGCCTGGCTCGACAATCGCCGGCGCGCGATCGGTGTCATGCTGCCGCCCGAAGAACCTCCCCCGGGCGAGCCGTCCGAGCCTCTCGAGGATCCCTACGATGTCGACTCCGCGATCAATCCCTGAGCCGCTCGCCCTCCTCGGTCTCGCGATCCTGCTGCTGGGCGGCCTGTCCGTTGCGACCTCCGCGCAGACGCCGCCCGCCGCGGCGCAGCCGGCTTCGGAGGCCCCCACGGCGCGCGACTTCGTGAACTCGGCCATCGCCGACGTGACCGCCATCCTCAAGGACCGGCAGAGCACCTCGCGCAGCCGGCGCGCGCGCATCGAGCCGCTGGTGGACCGCTGGCTGGACGCCGAGACCATCGCCAAGCTCGTCCTGGCCAAGAACTGGAAGCTCTTCGACGAAACTCAGCAGCAGGACTTCGTCGCCTCCTTCAGGCGGCATCTCGTGCTCACGTACTACCGCAACGTCGACCGCTACGCCTTCGAGCGCATCGATGTCTACGAGGACCGCGCCGAGACCAAGGGCGACTGGACGGTGCGCACGCGGGTCATCGCGCCCGAGGCCGGCGACGTGCTCATCGACCTGCGCGTCCGCACCGGGTCCGACGGCAGCGGCTGGAAGGTCATCGACATCCTCATCGAAGGCGTGAGCCTGGTGCAGAACTTCCGCTCGCAGTTCCAGGAAGTGCTGTCCAGCGGCAAGCCCGAGAAGCTGCTGGAGGCGCTGCACCAGAAGAACGAGGAGACGCTGCGCAGCTACGAGGCCGCCGAGGCCAAGGAGGAGGCCGGAGCCGGAGCCAAGACGCCGCCGGGATCGGCCGGCGAGCCCAAGGGCGGCTGAGCCGCTCTCTCCCCCCTCGCCCCCAGCGCGCCCGCACGGAGGAATTCCCGTCCTCGCGCCGTCTGCGCGCCCCCGAAAAAACGGAAGCAGACGTCTCGCGCATCCCTGCTCTGACGCGGGCAAATGTTCCGCGGGCCTGCCGCGACTTCGCCACGAAACTGCTGAATCCTGCCCTGAAAGCGCCACTACAGTGCCGCGCATCCGCTCACGCGACCGCACGACGCCGCGCGACGGCAAGCCGAGGAGGTTTGATTCGCATGGGCTCCGCTCGTGTCTCGCTCAATTCGCGCAAGGACGTGGAAGCCGTGGGCTCGTCCCTGCGCATGGAGATCATCCGCCACCTCCAGACCCACGGGCCCAGCACCGTGTTCGAGCTGGCGCGCCGCATGGGTCGCTCCGCCGACTCGCTGTACTACCACGTGCGACGGCTGCAGGAGGTCGGCGTCCTGGCGCGGACCGGCACGCGCAACGGGGGCAGGCGCGAGGAGGGTGTCTTCGGCCTGTCCGGGGAGCCGCTGACGGTCACGGTCGAGTCCGCGGGGGAGGGCGCGGCCGAGGCGGTGCTCGAGTCGGCCCGTTCCATCCTCCACGACGCCGAGCAGAATCTGGCAGCGGTGCTGGAGGCCGAGCGCCTGCTCGAGCCCGGTCGCGTGCCGCTGCGCCGTACCTCGTGCCGCGTCTCGGACGGCATCGCGCGGCCGCTGCCCATGGTCGTGCGCATGCGGGGGCGGCTGCCCGAGCAGTCCGTGGCCGAGGTCTGCGCGCACCTCGATGCGATCGCCGAGATCTTCGTGCGTCACAAGCAGGCCGAAAGCCCATCGGGCCCGGACGCGCCGCCGCTGCACGAGCTGGCCGCGATCTTCTCGCCCCTGTGCGAGCCGCCGCACCGCTGAGGGTTCCGGCCCGGCCGGACGAGACGCTCCGGCCCAGCCGGACGCGGGGCGCGTCCGGGGGCCGATTCGCCAACCCGCCGAGACGCGTGCGCAGCGACCGGCCCAGGCTCATAGGCCCCCGGACGCGCCCCTCGTCCGGCTGGGCCTCCGCTCACAGGGCGCTCATTCCAGGCGGCTGGAGCGTGTCCCGCGAGTTCGCTGCGACCGGTCGCTGGCTCCGGGGCCGAGTACCCCATCGCCTCGCGACCGGTCGCAGCTCCCGCGACTGGCGGGAGGCGTGCCTGCTGGAGAGGGTCGGGAGAGGCGCCGCTTCGCGGCGCCCAGAGGAGCGCGCTGCGGCGGAGCGGTGATGACGGCACGCTGACTGTTGCTCGCTGCCGCGCAGGTCTCAGCGCGTCGGGCTTCGCTTGCGTGGAGCACGGCACGCGCGGCTGCTGTCGGTGCCGCGCAGCGGCACCGCCTGCTGATGACCGACTCCAGCAGGCTCGCGATCGTGAGACGCGGGAGCTGCGGCGGGGCGCGAGGCGATGGGGTACTCGGCCCCGGAGCCAGCATCCCGCCGCAGCGAACTCGCGGCGCTGGTGCGAGCCGGCGGGAACGTGGCTTGCAAGGAGTGGAGGCCCAGCCGGGCGAGGGCCGGGGGTGGGGCGACTCACGCCGCCACAACCGATTCTGGCACGCGCACCATGGTCACAACGGCGCGCCGGAGCCCCACCCCCGGCCCTCGCCCGGCCGGGCCGGCAGCCCCTCACACGTCCAGGTTCCTGACCTCGAGCGCGTGCTTCTCGATGTACTCCCGCCGCGGCTCGACGCCCGGCCCCATGAGGACCGAGAAGAGGTGATCGGCCTCGACCTCGTCGCGCATCGCGACCGGATGCAGCGTGCGGGTCTCGGGGTTCATGGTCGACTCCCAGAGCTGCTCGGCGTTCATCTCGCCGAGGCCCTTGTAGCGCTGGATGTCCACGGCCTGCTCGCCGGCGCGGCGCAGGGCCTCGACGGCGGCGAAGAGGCCCGCGACGGGAGCGGGTGGCTGCTGGTCGAGCGCGAGGCGGAAGCGCGGCTCGGGGCCGCCGTGCACGTCGGCCGCGGTGAGACTCCAGGGCTGCAGGCCCTTGAGCGCGGCGTCCACGGCTTCGGCCTCGTGGATCTCGTGCGCCGGCCAGCTCGCGGCGGCCGGCTGCTGCCCGACGAAGGCCTTGAGGGCGTCGCGGTCGGCGAACAGCCGCACGCTGCCGTCGGGCGCGGTGACGCGCACGCGGGCGGCGCGGCCGTCGCGGGCCGCCGCCTCGAGGTAGTCGCGGAAGCTGACGCCGCCACGCGCCTCGTTGAAGCGGTCGTGCAGCACGTCGAGCGCCGCGACGTGGCGCGCGAGCGCGAGCAGCGACTCGCCGTCGATCGCGCGTCCGCCGGCGACGGGCTCGAGCCGCGCGTGCTCGCAGCCGATCTCGAGCAGCGCGGACTTGAGCTCGCGCTCGTCGAGGATGTAGCGCTGCTTCCTGCGGTAGCCCAGCTTGTAGAGCGGCGGCGCGGCGATGAAGACGTGTCCGGCGCGCATGAGCTGCGGCATCTGCCGGAACAGGAAGGTGAGCAGGAGCGTGCGGATGTGGCTGCCGTCCACGTCCGCGTCGGTCATGATGATGATCTTGCCGTAGCGCAGCTTCTCGAGGTCGAACTCGTCCTCGCCGAAGCCGGTGCCGAGGGCCTGGATGAGGATCTGGATCTCCTCGTGGTTCAGCATCTTGTCGAGGCGCGCCTTCTCGACGTTCAGGATCTTGCCGCGCAGCGGCAGGATGGCCTGGTAGCGGCGGTTGCGGGCTGACTTGGCGGTGCCGCCGGCCGAGTCGCCCTCGACCAGGAACAGCTCGGTCTCGTCGCGGACGCTGCTCTGGCAGTCGGCCAGCTTGCCAGGCAGGTTGCCGGAGGCCAGCGCGCCTTTGCGGCGCACGAGGTCGCGCTGCTTGCGGGCGGCTTCACGCGCGCGCGCGGCGAGCAGGGCCTTGTTCAGGATGGCGCGGCCGGTGGCCGGGTTCTCCTCGAGGATCGCGCCCAGCTTGTCGTTGATGACCGAGGCCACCAGGCCCTCGACCTCGCGGTTGCCCAGCTTGATCTTGGTCTGGCTCTCGAACTGCGGCTCGGCGAGCTTGACTGAGAGGACAGCGGCCAGGCCCTCGCGGAAGTCCTCGCCCGCGGGCGCGACCTCGTTGGGCTTCAGCAGGCTCTCCTTCTTGGCGAAGGTGTTGAGCACGCGCGTCAGGCCGCTGCGGAAGCCGGAGAGGTGCGTGCCGCCCTCGGTCGTGTTGATGTTGTTGACGAAGCAGTACACGTCCTCGCGGTAGCCGTCGTTGTACTGCAGCGCGCACTCGATCTGGACCGGCGAGCCGTGGCTGTCCGGCACCTCGGTGTCGATGACCAGGATCTTCGGGTGGATGGGCTCCTTGTTGGCGTTGAGGAAGCCGATGAAGTCCTCGAGCCCGTTCGGGTACCAGTACTCGTCCTCGCGCGCCGTGGCCTCCTCGCGCAGGCGGATGCGCACGCCGACCTTCCCCATGAGAAAGGCCACCTCGCGCAGCCGCTTGCTGAGGACCTCGTAGCTGAACTCGAGCGTCTCGAAGATCTGCGCGTCGGGCTTGAAGGTGACCTTGGTGCCCGTGTGCGCGGCCTTGCCGGTGACGGTGAGCTCGGTGGCCTTCTCGCCGCGGTGGAACGTCTGGCTGTACACGTTGCCGTTGCGGTAGATCTCGACGTCGAGCCACTCGGACAGGGCGTTCACGCACGAGACGCCCACGCCGTGCAGGCCGCCCGACACCTTGTAGCTGCCCTTGTCGAACTTCCCGCCCGCGTGCAGCTTGCACATGATGACCTCGACCGCGGGCACGCCCTCGGTCGGGTGCACGTCCACCGGGATGCCGCGGCCGTCGTCGGTCACCGACACGGATCCGTCGGCGTTGATGACCACGTCGATGCTCTTGCAGTAGCCAGCGAGGGCCTCGTCGATGCTGTTGTCGACGACCTCGAACACGCAGTGGTGCAGGCCCTTCTCGGACGTGTCGCCGATGTACATGGCCGGCCGGCGCCGGACGGCCTCGAGGCCCTCGAGCACCTGGATGCTGCTGCTGTCGTAGGTCTGGCTCATGGCGGGACGGATCCGACGCGGAAGACGAGCTTGCGCACCACCCCGGCGGCCGCGTCCTTGTGCAGCCGCGCCAGGAGCTCCGACCCGTGGAAGGCCTCGAGCTCGTAGCGCTGCGCGGCCGAGGTCACCTCGATGGTCAGCGTGCCGTCCCGATAGCCTGCCACGCGTGAGCGCGCCGCAAGCCTTTCGCCCGCCGCGCGGCCCCAGGCCTCGCGCCAGGACTGCAGCGCGAGCGGCCGGCCGTAGCTGCGCTTCTGCAGCAGGGCGGCGAGCACGTCGCCCAGCCGGTCGGTTCCGCCACGTCTCGCCATGCCGCTCCTCGCCTCCTGCGCCTCAGGACGTGATGGGCATGAGGACGTAGAGCGCGTCATTCTTGGCGCTGAAGGTGCCGGCCGAGGCGCGGTCCTTGAAGCGGAACGTGACCGACGCTTCCGGCAGCGTGCGCAGGTACTCCCCCAGGAACTCGGGGTTGAAGCGGATGCCGACGGCGTCGCCCTCGTAGTTCACGCCCAGCTCGCTGCGCGACTCGCCCACGCCCTCGTGCCTCGAGCTCACGCGCAGGGTGCCCTTGTCGAAGCGCAGCTCGACCGCCCGGCCCTGCTCGCCAGCCGTCACCGCGGCCCGCGCGATGGCGTTGGCCAGGTCCTCGCGGCCGATCTCGACGCTGCGCGGCACGTCCTTTTCCTTGGGCAGCACGGCGCGGAAGTCCGGGAACTCGCCCTCGAGCAGCTGCGTGATGATCTCGGTCCCGCCGACCAGGAAGGTGACCTGGCCCTCGCGCAGGTCGAGGCCGAGGGTCTCTCCGCCGCGCTCCGCCGCGGCGCGCTGCAGCAGCTGCAGGGCCTTCACCGGCAGGATGGCGGACCGTCGCTCGCCCACGCCCGTGGCGCACTTCATGGCCGCCAGCGAGAGCCGCCGCCCGTCCGTGGCCACGAGCGTGATCTCGGCCGGATCCAGCTCGAGCATGATGCCGTTGAAGGCGTAGCGGCCCATGTCCTTGGCGGCCGCGAACATGGTGCGGTTGCACAGGTCGAGGAAGCCCGTGAGCGGCAGCGTGAGCGCGCGGTCGCCATCCACCGTCGGGATGGCGGGGAACATGTCCGGGTCGTCGCCGTGCAGCTTGAAGAGCGCCGCGCCGCCCGAGATCTCGTGCAGCGGCCCCGCCTCCTCGATGCGGATGGTCTCGGCGGGCAGGGCGCGCACGGCCGAGACGAGCGTGGCCGCCGGCAGCGCCGCGCGCCCGGAGCCCGAGACGCCCTCGTCGCTGTAGCGCGCCCGCAGCGAGATCTCGCCGTCGGACGCCAGCAGCACGACCTCGGGGCCGTTCACCTCGACCAGCACGTCCTGCAGGATGGGCCGCGGGCCGCGCGCCGGACAGAACGACGCGGCCAGCTGCAGGTGGTGGAGGAACGGTTCGCGGGGCGTGTCGAGGTTCATGGGTGCATCCTTCCTGAAAGCCATCTTAGAGAAAAGCTCACCTTCACCTGAAGCGTGTTCGGATTGCGGAGAACCGGCGCGCGGCTCCGCGCAAGGGGCGCAGGCCGCGGCGCTTGCGCGCGGACGTCTGGTCGGGAAGGCCGCCCCGCGGAGTCGACGCTCTCCACGTGCCGCGCCGCCCGCGCCGGGTCACCGGGACCCGCGGCCGTGCGGCGTCCTCCGGCGGCGCTGGCGCCGGTGGAGGCGCGCCCACGGGTTCTCCGCACGCGACGCGCGGCGCTCGGACGGCCCGGTCGTGCATCGCTCCCTCCCCGCCACGATCTGGCCGCGGCCGCCGCGTACGAATTCAGCGCTGCGCCCGGGCCTCGAGATCCGCCATGAGCTGGCCGAAGGGCTGGTCCTCCGCGCCGCGCGTGCGGATCTTCTCGATGGCGTAGAGCACCGTGCTGTGATCGCGGCCGCCGAAGTGCCCGCCGATCTCCTCGAGCGAGAGCGCCGTGAGGCTGCGCGCCAGGTACATGGCCACCTGGCGCGGCAGCGCGATCGACTGCGTGCGCCGCCGGCCCTGCAGGTCGCCCACCTTCACGCCGTAGTGGCGGCAGACCACGTCCAGGATGCGGTCGATGCCCGTGACCGGACGCAGCGAGCCGCCCGGCTGCAGCCCCAGCGCCTGGTGCGCCAGCTCCAGGTCCACCGGCCGGTGGATGAGCTGGCTGTAGCCGATGACCTTGGTGATGGCGCCCTCGAGCTCGCGGATGTTCCGGTCCACGTGCTCCGCGACCAGCTGCATGACGTTCTCGGGCACCTCGGCGCCGCGGTCCTTCGCCTTCCGGCGCAGGATGGCCAGGCGCGTCTCGAAGCCTGGCGCGGCCAGCTCCGCCTCGAGGCCCCACTTGAAGCGGGAGACCAGCCGGTCCTTCAGCGTGGGGATCTCGGCCGCCGGGCTGTCGCTGGACAGCACGATCTGCTTGCCGGCGTTGTAGAGGTGATTGAAGGTGTGGAAGAACTCCTCCTGCGTGCGGTCCTTGTTGGCCAGCAGGTGGATGTCGTCGACCAGCAGCATGTCCACGCCGCGGTACTTGTGGCGGAAGCGGTCGATGTCGCCGTGCTCGATCGCGGCGATGAACTGGTTCACGAAGGTCTCGCTCGACAGGTAGAGCACGTTGAGCGCGCGACCGGAGCGCAGGGCCTGGTGGCAGATGGCCTGCAGCAGGTGGGTCTTCCCGAGGCCCACCTTGCCGTGCACGAACAGCGGGTTGTAGGACTTGCCGGGAGCGTCGGCGACGGCGCGGGCGGCGGCGATGGCCAGCCGGTTGGTCGGCCCGACGACGAAGTTGTCGAAGGTGTACTTCTCGTTGAGCACCACGTCGCTGTGGTTCTGGAAGTACTGGCGGTTGGTGCTGGCCAGATCCTCCGGCACCGGCGAACGCACCGCGGCCGGAGCCTCGCTCTCGCCGCTGTCGTGCGCCGGCAGGCTGCGCAGGTGGAAAGCCTGGTCGCTCCCGGTGCAGGCGCGCACCGCCACGCGCAGCGGCTCGGCGTAGTAGGTCGAGAGCCAGTCGCGGATGAACGGGTTGGCCACGGTGAGGTGCAGGCCCTCGTCGTCCGTGCCCGCGACGTCCAGCGTCGCGAACCACAGCTCGTACTGCGGCTTGGTGACTCCCGCGCGCAGCGCCTCGTGCAGCCTCGCGTGCAGCTCCGACTGGTTCGGGACCGGCAGCTCGGTCGTGCTCATGCGGTCGTGTGCCCTCCGGCGATCGCGCTGACGAAATGGCCCGGACGGAAAAGCCCGCGGCACCCGTCGGCGGCCGGCGCCCGCGGAGCGCTGCAACGCGACCGCATCGACGCGTTGCGCGCGCCTCGATGGAGTGGCGTGGCCGGCGCTCCCGACGACCGACGACGAGGCGCCCACTTTGCGGGGTTTGCGCGAGGCTGTCAACGTCGCCCGCGCGCGCCGCCGGAACGGCGAGTCTCGCGCGGACGCGGCGGCCGCGTCCGACCCGCGGCGCGACGTCGTGAGTGGTCGAGATGAGCCACGCGCGACGACGCTCGCACGCGGCGTGCCACGCTCAGCCGAGCACGGCGACCTCGCGCAGCACGCGGCCGAGGCGCAGGAGGGCGTCGTCGATGTCACCCTCGACGTTCGCCGGGCCCACGCTGAAGCGCACGGCGCCGCGCGCGCGCTGCACGTCGGCGCCCAGCGCCAGCAGCACCGGAGAAGGTTGCCGCGACCCGGAGGCGCAGGCCGATCCGTGCGAGACGGCCACGCCCTCCAGATCGAGGCGCTGCACCAGCACCGCGCCCGGACGGCCCGGAAAGGAGGCGTTGAGCGTGTTCGGCAGCACCGCATCTTCCGGCGAGTTGAAGCGCAGCGCCGGCTCGAGCTGGCGCAATCCGGCCCGCAGGGCGCCGATCCACGCGCACCAGCGGCGCTCCGCCGGCTCGCGCTGCGCCACGGCCTCCTCGGCCGCGGCCGCGAAGGCCTGGGCGAGCGCGGCGGCCTCCGTGCCGGCGCGCCAGCCGCCTTCCTGCTCGCCGCCCAGCAGAAGCGGGTGCGCAGCCATGCCCTTGCGGACCAGCAGCGCGCCCACACCCACGGGCCCGCCGGCCTTGTGCGCCGACAGCGTCACCAAGTCCGCGTCGAGATCGCGGAACGACAGCGGCCACTTGCCCAGCGCCTGGCTCGCGTCGCAGTGCATGCGCGCTCCCGCGGCGTGCGCGGCACGCGCCAGCGCCGGCACATCCTGGACCACGCCGGTCTCGTGGTTGGCCAGCGCCACGCTCACCAGTCGCGCCGCGCTGCCGCCGTCCGTGCGCGCGATCGCGCCGGGATCGACGCGCCCCCATTCGTCCACCGGCAGCGGAAGGCCGCCGCCGCACGCGGCCAGCGCGCGCAGCACCGACGGATGCTCGACGGGTGAATGCAGCACGGGCCCGCCGCCGGCCGCGAGCAGCGCCAAGGCGTTCGATTCCGTGCCGCCCGACGTGAACACGACCTCGTCGCGGTCGCAGTCGACGATCGCGGCCAGCCTTTCGCGCGCGTCCTCGAGCAGGTGCCGGGCGCGGCGGCCCTCGAGGTGCACGCTCGAGGGATTGCCGAGCGCGACTTCGAGCGTCGCGACCAGCGCCGCGCGCGCATTCGCACGCAGCGGGCAGGACGCGTTGTGGTCGAGGTAGATGCGCCTCACGAGCGGTTGGGGAGCAGGCTTTCGTACAGCTCCTCGTGCAGGCGCAGCACGTGCTCGAAGGCGAATTCCTCCCGCGAGCGGCGGGCGCTGGCCGCGCCGAGGCGCTGCCGCAGGCCGTCGTCGTCGAGCAGGCGCTGCACGAACCCGGCCATGGCGGCGGTGTCCCCGAGCGGCGCGAGGAAGCCGGTCTCGCCGTGCACCACCACCTCCGGCAGGCCGCCGACGCGGCTGGCCACGACCGGCACGCCACAGGCCATGGACTCCAGCGCCGCGAGTCCGAACGACTCGCTCGCGCTGGGGAACAGCGCGACGTCGCAGGCGGCTGTCACCGTCTCGGCGTCGGGCACCTCGCCCAGGAACCGCAGGCGGTCGATCAGCCCGCGCTGCAGCGCCGCCTCGCGCACGAGCGGCTGGTCCGGCCCGTCGCCCAGCAGCACCAGCACGGCCTTGTGGTCCTGCAGACGGCCGAGCACGTCCACCGTGTCCACGGCGCGCTTGAGCGGGCGGAAGTTGCTCGTGTGCAGCAGCAGCGGCCGGCCCTCGCCGCCCAGCTCGCGCCGCGCGCGCGGGTCGCGGTGCGGCCGGAAGCGCGCCGGGTCCACGAAGTTGGGCACCACGTGCACCGGGCCCGTGAAGTCGAACACTTCACGCGTCTGCGCCTCGAGCCAGCGCGACACGCACACCACGGCATCGCTCCGGTCGAGGCCGAAGCGGATGACGTCGCGGTAGCTCGGGTCGCGGCCGAGGATGGTGGCGTCGGTGCCGTGCAGCGTGGTCACGATGCGCGTCGCGCAGCCGGGCAGCATCTCGCGCGCGAGGTGCGCGCACAGCGCGTGCGGCACGGCGTAGTGCACGTGCAGCACGTCCAGCCCGCGCGTGGCCATCACCTCGCGCATGGTCGACGCGAGCGCGAGGTCGTAGGGCGGGAAGCGGAACAGCGGGTACTCCGAGACCGTGACGCCGTGGAAGGTGAGGCCCGGGTGGCAGGCCGGCAGCCGCGACGGCCGCGCGTAGGAGAAGAGGTGCACCTCGTGGCCGCGCTCGGCCAGCGCCAGGCCCAGCTCCGTGGCCATGACGCCGCTGCCGCCGTAGGTCGGGTAGCAGGCGATGCCGATGCGCAGGGACCGCATCACCCGGCTCCCCGGCGCCCGACCTGCCCGTGCCCGCGGCCGCGCACCGCCGGCAGCGGATCGTCCACGGCGAGCGGCCCCTCCACCACGTACGGCTCGCCGTAGTGCGCGCCCACGAGCGAGCCGAAGTACCGCGCCTTGGCCTCGATGTACGGCAGGAACTCGGCCGAGCTGATGGTCGTGCGGGGCTCGGTGCTGCGCGGATCGTGCAGCTGACTGGCGTGCGCGCGCACGGCCTCCATCTTGCGCTCGTACACCTCGCTGATGTCCACGACCAGGCTCGGCACCGCGAACTCGCGCGAGGGATAGAAGAGCACGCGGCCCGGCCGCCACGGCTCGCCCGGCGGCCCGAGCCGTGCCGCGCCGGCGAGGAAGCGCGCTTCCTTGACCGCCTGCCCCGTGCGCGAGTGGTCGGGATGGTCGTCGCTCGGGATCGGCGCCACCACGAGCCGCGGCCGGTGCCGCCGGATCACGTCCATGAGCAGGTCGCGCGTCTCGCGCGTGTTCTCGATGCCGCCGTCCGGCAGGCCGAGGCACTCGCGGAACTGCAGCCCCAGCAGCTGCGCCCCGCGCCCGGCCTCCGCGCGGCGCTGCTCCGGCGTGCCGCGCGTGCCCGCCTCGCCCGCAGAGAGGTCCACGCCCCCCACCGTGTAGCCCTTCTTCTGCATCACCAGCACGAGGCCGCCGGCGCAGATCTCGATGTCGTCGGGGTGCGGTCCGAAGACCAGGACGTCAACCATGGGCGGACTCCTCCGGCAGCACGTGCAGCACGTGCTCGGGCGGCTCGAGCGGACGACACAGCTCCGTGATGCGCGCGCCCCAGGCGGCGGGCCGGCCGGCGCGCCAGGCGTCGGGCAGCCAGGCGAGCACCGTGTCCTGGGCGCGGCCGCGCGGCCGCAGCACCGTGAAGGTCGAGCCACGCTGGTTGTGCCAGTGCGGCGACTCGGCCAGCCGGTGCGCCGTACGCGCGGACTGCTCGCGCCAGCGCCGGGCCCGCGCGGCGAGCGCCGGCGCCAGGGCTGCGACGCCCTCCGCGAGCCGCGTGGCGGCCTCCTCCAGCGCGCGCTCCTCGGCCGCGAGCGGGTGCGCGTGGCGCGCGGCGTCGCGCAGGTCCACCGCGGCCAGGTCGGCGCCGAGCTCACGCAGTTGGCGAGCGGTCAAGCGCGTGGCCTCCAGGCGCGGGACGAGCACCGGCGGCGCGAGCCCGAAGCGCTCGTGCAGCGCGCGCGCCTGCCCGAGATAGAGCAATTCCGACGGACCGCAAACCTGCGCCACGACCGGCAGCGCCGCAGCCTGCACCACCGGTCGCAACGCCGCCTGCGGCGAGAAGACGTCGGCGTTCGCGGCGAAGCGCCGCAGAGCCTTGTCATCGCCCGCCGCCACCCGGCGTCGCCGGAGATCGGTCGACTCCAGCACGAGCGGCCGCGGGTCGAAGGGATCGAAGCTGACCGGCAGGCCCGCGCCCGCGAGGCGCTCGCCGCCCGCCGCGAGCTCGCGCGACGTCCAGCGCGTGTCAGCCAGCGCCGCCTCGAGGATGGTCGTGCCCGCATGCGTGAGCCGGTGGGCCTGCAGGCAGACCAGCCCATGCTCGCCAAAGGCCTCGAGCAACAGCGCGATGACGTGCTCCGTCACGGGCGAGGCTTCAAGGTGGCTGTGACGTGCCCTGAAAGCATGCTGATGTTCTTGCGGAACCGTGGCAACCTCCGCGATCGCCTGGCTCAGCCGGTCCACGTCCCAGGCGGCGTCGCGGAAGCGCGCCGAGCGCGGGCTGAGGGGGCATCGGACACGACGTAGCGCCCCGGTTGCCTCGTCGATGACATCGACATGATCGATCTCTGCGGAGTCATGATCCTCGTCCGCGAGCAGGAAAACGGGCACGACGGGGCGCCCCAACTCCCGGCTCAGATCGCGGGCGAGCCGTACGGCGGTGGCAGCCTTGTGGGCGACGAGCGCGGCGCCGCCGGCGAGGACCGGCTGCTGGCCGGCGAGCACGGCCAGCGCGTCGGCCGGGGGCGCGTGGCCGGAGGCGGCGCACAGCCAGCGGGTCCAGTCGGTGCGAGGGCGGGCGGCCTGGGCCCCGGCGGAAGCGGCCAGCGATGCGGCCGTGGGCGGCGCTCCGAAGATGGCGGCGAGCGTCGCGTCGCCGCGGAACCAGTCCGCGGTCCACGGCGCGTGGACGAGCGGCGCGCGCCGCACCGCGCCGGGCGCCGAGGCGAGCGGCGCGCTCACCGCAGGGCCGGCTGCGCCACGCGCCGCAGCTCGTCACGCAGCGTGCGCGCCGCCGCGCGCACGGCGTCCTTCCAGGCCGGCGCGGCGGCGTCGCCGTAGGCATAGAGGATGCCGCGTGACGAGTTCACGATCGCGCCCAGGCCCTGGCCATCGAAGGCGGCGGCGACGTCGTCGGCCGTCGCGCCCTGTGCGCCGACGCCGGGCACGAGGAACCACGCGCGCGGCAGCAGCGCGCGCAGGCGGCGCAGCTCGGCCGGCGCCGTGGCGCCCACCACCGCGCCGACGCTGCTGTAGCCGCAGGCGCCGAGATGCCCTTCGCCCCAGCGGTGTACGAGCTCGGCCACGTGCTCGTGCAGCGCGCGCCCGTCGACGCGCAGGTCCTGCAGCTCGCCCGCCGACGGGTTGCTCGTGCGCACCAGCACGAAGCAGCCGCCGCCCGTGGCGGTCATGATCTTGAGGAAGGGCGCGACGCTGTCGCTGCCGAGCAGCGGGTTGAGCGTCACCGCGTCGGCGCGTGCGGCGGCCTGCTCGGGCGCGGCGAGATGGCCTTCCGCGTAGGCGGCGGCGGTCGTGCCGATGTCGCCGCGCTTGATGTCTCCGACGACGAGCAGCCCCGCCGCGCGCGCTCGCTCGACGGCGTGCTCGTAGGCCGCAACGCCCGGTGCGCCCCAGCGCTCGTAGAAGCCGCTCTGCGGCTTGACCGCCACGGCGAAGGGCGCGACGAGCTCGATGACTGCGGCATCGAAGGCGCGGATCGCCGCCGCGGCGCGTGCGCGCGCGTCGGGCTCGGACTGCGCGGCGCGGCGCAGCTCGAGCGGCAGCTTGTCGAGCTGCGGGTCGAGGCCCACGACGAGCGCCGAGCGCTTGGCGCGCACGGCCTCGGCGAGTCGGTCGGCGAAGGGCGTCGGCATTCAGGACTCGAGGAAGGCGCGCAGGATGGCGGGACCGGCGGGCGTGAGGAAGGACTCCGGGTGGAACTGCACGCCGGCGTGCGGACGGTCCACGTGGCGCAGGGCCATGATATCGCCCGCGGCGGTGCGGGCCGTCACCCGCAGGCAGTCCGGCAGCGAGCCGGGCTCGACGATGAGCGAGTGGTAGAGCGCGGCTTGGAAGGGGCTGTCCAGCCCGGCCAGCCAGCCGTCGCGCTCGTGGTGGATCGCCACGGCGCGGCCGTGCGTGGGCCGTGGCGCGCGCACCACGCGCGCGCCATGGCACAGCGCGAGCGCCTGGTGGCCGAGGCACACGCCGAGCAGCGGCGTGTCCGGCAGCAGCCGCGGCGCGAGCAGGCTGAGGCCGGCGCCGGACGGGTGGCCCGGGCCAGGCGACAGCACCACGCGCCGCGGCGCGAGCCCGGCCAGCAACGGCGGCGCGAGCGCATCGTTGCGCAGCACCCGCACCTCCTCGCCGCGCGCGCAGGCCGAGAGAGCCTGCCAGAGGTTGTGCGTGAAGGAGTCGTAGTTGTCGATGAGCAGGATCACGGCGCGCCGTCTGCCACCGGCAGGTCCTCGGCCAGGCAGGCGGCTGCGAGCTGCTGCCCCACCGCGTCCGCGCGCGGCAGGTCGGCGGGACGCAACCGCAGCCTGCGGTCGAGGTGCAGGACGTCGGCGTCGAGCAACGCGCGGGCCGCGGGGAGCACGCGCTCGCGCCAGCCGCCGCCGAAGCGCCGATCGAGCTCGACCACGTCCACGCCGTCGCACGTGCGCAGCCCGAGCCACACCGATTCGAGCAGGCGCTGCCCGGGTGAAAGCCGCTCGACCGCGCGGCGCACGCCACGCCGCGCGTGCGCCGCGGCCATCCAGGCCTCGGGCTCCTCGCGCTCGACCCAGCGAAACGGCGGGATCGAACTGGCCGCACCCGGCCCCAGCCCGAGGTAGGAGGCGTTGCTCCAGTACGCCTGGTTGTGTCGCGAGCGCTGGCCCGGTCGCGCGAAGTTGCTGACCTCGTAGCGCTCGAGCCCGGCGTGGCAGAGGCGCGTCGACCAGGCAGCGTCGAAGTCCGGCGCCAGGTGTGCGGGCGCCGTGACCGCCCGGCCCTCGCGCGCGAGGGCCGCGAGCGGCGTTCGCGGCTCGATCGTGAGGCCGTAGACCGAGACGTGCGGGGGCGAGTAGCCGAGCAGCTCGTCCACGTCGGCGAGCAGGTCGCGCGATGTCTGCCCCGCGAGTCCCACCAGCAGGTCGGCCGACCAGGTCGAGCGCCACGTGGTGGCCAGGAGCCGCAGGGCGCACCGCGCGTCATCGGCATCGTGGAGGCGCGCCAGGCGGCGCAGGGACTCGTCGGCGAACGTCTGCACCCCCACCGACACGCGCGTGACCCCGAGTGCCGCCCAGGCCGCCAGTGCGTCGGCCGTGATGTTCGCTGGATTGGCTTCCAATGTGATCTCGATCTTGGGATCAAAGATCACATGTTCGCGGATGCCATCCAAGAGTTGCCGGAGCAGCTCGGGCGCAAGCAGCGCCGGCGTACCGCCGCCGAGGTACAGGGTGGTCAGGGGCGCAGGAAAGCTGCTGGCGGCGGCGCGGGCCCGCAGGGCCGAGACCAGCGCGGCGTGGCGCTCGGGCCGGTCCCGAACGGTCGGGAAGGCGCAATAGGTGCAGCGATCCCGGCAGAACGGGACGTGCACGTAGAGGCTGTCGGGCGGGCGCGGCGGCCCGGCATCGCGGAGTCGGAGCAAGGCGGTCTCGTCGGGCTAGACGAGTTCGCCCTCGCTCAGGGCCTTGAAGAGCTGCGCGAGGGCCTCGTTCTGGATCTGGCGCACCCTCTCGCGGGTCAGGCCGAGCTCGGCACCGATCTGCTTGAGGGTCATGGGCTCATCGTAGCCCAGACCGAAGCGCATCCGCAGGATGCGGATCTGGCGATTGTCGAGGCGCGACAGGCAGGCCAGCATGCGCTGCAGCTCCGTGCCCGCCTGAATCTGCGCGCCGGGATCGGGCGTGGCCGGATCCACGATCATCTCGGCCAGGTCGTTGTTGTCGTCGTCGGCGGTGAAGGACTGCGTGTAGCGCGACGCCGTCTCGATCGCAGCGCGCACGGCGAGCACGGCGTCGCCGTTGAGCTTGAGGTGCTGCGCGATCTCGGCGGCCGAGGGCTCGCGGTCGAGCCGCAGCAGGAGGCGCTCGGTGGCCTCGTTCCAGCGCGACATGAGCTCGACCATGTAGGACGGGATGCGCACGGTCTTGACCGTGTTGGTGAGCGCGCGCCGGATGGACTGCTTGATCCACCACGTTGCGTACGTGGAGAAGCGACAGTTCGCGGCGGGGTCGAACTTCTCGACGGCGCGCATGAGCCCCACGTTGCCCTCCTCGATGAGGTCGAGCAGCACGAGACCGCGGTTGTTGTAGCGCTTGGCGATGCTGACCACGAGGCGCAGGTTCGCGGACGCGAGGTGGTTGCGCGCCTCGACGTCGCCGCGCTGCACGCGCGTCGCGAGCGACTTCTCCTCGTCGGCGGTGAGGAGCTTCACGCGATTGATCTCGCGCAGATAGATCTCGATCGAGTGGTCGCCGGGAATGAGAGGAGTCCTCGAGCGGAGGGCAGGGCGGGAGGAGCCGTGGACCGTCTCGTCGGCAGGTCGCGAGCGCGCGCTTGAGAGGTTCGGGGACGCGGCCCGGGCGGACAACCGAAGCGTGCTACACTGACGCCCCACAGGCAGGAGCCATGACGCAGACCCGCTCGCGTGACGTCGTCATCCGCGAAGAGGAGGTCGGGGCGCTGCTCGGGCAGGCGACGGAGGAACTGGGCGGCCGCATCGCCGCCGTGCTCCAGCAGCCGGAGCTGCTCGCCAAGCCCTCGTTCGTGGCGGTCCTGTCGCAGTCGGCCCACGCGGTGGAGACCTGGCTGGACGACTTCGGTGCCCGCCAGAACCGGACCTACGTGGTTCTCGGGGAGATGGTCGCGTCGGTCCGAGGCCTCTCGGCCGTGCGGCTCACGGCCCTGCACCTCTCGCGCCGTCTCGCCCTCTACCACACCCTGGTGGACGCCAAGCCGCTCGACGCCGACATGCGCCGCATGGCCGACCGGCTCGACGCGGCGCTGCTGTCGCTCCTGGCGGCCCTGAAGCAGGAGGCCGGACGCCACGCGCTGGCCTGGCATCCGGTCGACTTCGAGGAAGACGAAGACCTGCTGCGCCAGCGCCGCCTCCTCCCCCGCAACCTCGACGAGGAGGAGACGGTCGACGAGCGCCAGCGCATCGCCGAGATCAGCACGCGCTTCCTCAAGGTGCTGCAGACTAGCCGCAGCCTCGATCTGGGCTTCACGCGGCCACGCGAGGCGCTGGCCGAGTTCGTGGGCACGAAGGCCACCGAGGAGCGCTGCCGCTGGTACGAGTCGACGGTGCACAGCATCCAGTCGATGTACGACACCTACGTGCTGAACACCTCGGTGGAGCGCGACCACCCATGGCTGCGGTCGTTGCGCGGGCACGCGTCCGTGGCGCTGCACCTGCTGGAGATGGCGACGGCGCTCGTCCACTTCTACGAGCGGCACGAGAACGACGTGCGCCACGAGCCGGCGCGGCACGCCATCTCCACGGTGGTCCCGAAGGATGAGGTCCTGGACCTCGCCGTCAACGTATGTCTGCGCCACGCATACCTTTACGTCGAGTCCGCGAGCGCGACGGCCAACCAGATCCTGCGCACCTTCGTGCGGCAGGCGAGCGCCATGCTCGCCATGCCGCCGGACGTCACGCTGCACGCCCGTCCGCTGGCGCTCGTCGTCCAGGTGGCGCGCCATTACGGCACGCCCATGGAAATCGCCTTCGACGGCGAGAAGTGCTCCGCGGCCTCGCTCATGTCGCTGATCCTGGTCGGCGGCCGGCATCCCCGGCCCAAGGAGATCCGGGTCACGGGCGATGCCCGTGCCCTGCACGACCTCGAGTTGCTCTTCGAAGCGGGCCTGGGCGAGACCGGTCACATGCTGCCGGTCGAGCTCGAGTACCTCAAGATCACGCCCTGAGCGGGGCCTCCGACCGGGGATGTTTCACGTGGAACATCCCGCCCCCGCGATTGAATGCCCTCCAGGCCCGGCATAACGTGGGCTGACGAATCCGGCGGCAGGCGGCCGCACCATGGAGGGCGTAGCGATGGAGCGGCGACTGGGGCGCGGTCTGGACAGTCTCATCCCGCGGGCACCGCTGCCCGCCGGCCGCCAGGTGGTCGACGTCCCCATCGAGGCGGTCAGCCCGAACCCGGACCAGCCGCGCAAAGCCTTCAATGAGAGCAACTTGGAAGCGCTGGCCGGCTCGATCCGGCAGCACGGCGTGGTTCAGCCGATCGTGGTCCAGGCCACGGCCGGGGGCTTCCAGCTGGTGGCCGGAGAGCGGCGGCTGCGGGCCTCGCGCCTGGCAGGCCGATCCACCGTGCCGGCCCTCGTCATCGAGCCCACGAGTGGCACGAAATCACTGGAAATGGCGCTGATCGAGAACCTTCAGCGCGAGAACCTCGGCCCCCTCGAGGAGGCCGCGGCCTTCGAGGCCCTGCTGGCCCGGGGCCGCCTGACGCATCAGGACGTGGCCGAGCGGGTCGGCAAGAGCCGTGCGGCTGTGACGAACACGCTGCGGCTGTTGGAGCTCCCCGAGGCAGTCAAGCGGCTCTTGGGCAACGGCGCCCTCTCGGCCGGCCAGGGTCGGGCGATCCTGAGCGCTGCCACCGACACCGATCGTGAGCAGCTCGCCGTGGAGGCCCTGCGCAAGGGTTGGTCCGTGCGCGAGATCGAGGCCAAGGCTCGCACGCTGGCCACCGCCAGCCGGACGCGAGGCGGCCGGCGTCGGGGCACTAGCCTGAAGAATAGCTCACATTACGCTGAACAACTGCAGATTTTGTACGGAACTCGCGTCCACATCCGCGATCGAGGCGGGCACGGCGAGCTGGCGTTCGAGTTCTACACAGCGGCCGACCGGGATCGCCTCCTGCACCAGCTCCTCATGGACGGAGCCGCGGCCGCCGACCTCGTGAAAAACGCCGCCGACAAGTCCGACGCGGACTGAGCCGGGCCTGCGCCCGTTCAGGTCGGTGCGAGGCGCTGCATGCTGTCGACGGCGGCGATGATGCGTGCCAGGTGCGCAGCCGCCGCGTGCTCCGGATACCGGTCGAGAGCCTGTTGCGCCACCAGGCGAGCCCGCTCGAGCTGCGGCGCGCCACCGTCATCGTAGAGCTTGCGAGCCAGCAGGAAAGCGACCCACGGCTCGGCCGCCGTGTCCTTCGCCGCCTGTGCCGCCGACTCGAGGGCCTCGACGGTGCCTCCGGCATTGGCGGCTGCCGCCAGCGCTTCCCAGCCAGCCTCGCGCGCGGCAGCTCGCTGCTGCTGGACGACAACGATGGCCACCGCCGCGAGCGCGACGATAATAATAATCTTGACCCCAATTGGGATGTTTTTCACAGCGCTATGTCATCCTGATGGGGACGTTCGGTCGGAGCGGAACCGGGCGAGGCCAGGAACAGCGTGCATTCCGGCGATGGACATCGCCTGGGAGCCGACGACGGGCCGGGGCGACTGAGCGGGTGTGCACGGTGGCAACCCGAGGAGCGGGCCGCCACCGGGGGGACGATGCCACGCGCCCCGAGTGCGGGTCAAGCCGCGCTCCGGAGCCGTCTGGGGACTCCCGTGCCAGGGACGTCCTTCGGTGGGCGCTCGACAGAAGGACCGCTCGAACGAGCGAGCATCGGCGTGTGAGTCGCAACGAGCTCGGCGGCATGTCGACGACCCGGCTGCGCTGTGTCGATTCGGTGGCTGCATCCGCGCGCAACTTGTGTGCCCTGAAGAGGATGCGGCATCATGCCGACGACTGATGCGAGTGTGATCCGCGCGCGCAACATGGCTCTCTCCCGGCCGCGCGCGCCGCCCTGCCCGTGTGCTGCGCTGCCGCACCGTTTTCGAACCCAAGGAAGACCGTCCCATGCTCGTCACGTTCATCACGCTGCTGTCGCTGCTGGCGACGCCGATGGTCCCGGGTACCGGTCCGGTCACGGACCCGGCGCGGCTGCTGCCTGCGAACACGATCTTCTATGTGGGCACGCCCAGCCTGCAGGCCGGCGCGGAGAGCAGCAAGGCCTCGGCGATGCGGAAGATCCTCGATGAGCCAGAGGTGAAGGCCTTCCTGCAGAAGCCGGTGGGGGCGGCGGACAAGGCCCTCCAGGAACTCATCGCGAAGAGCGGCCTGCCGGCCGAGGCGACCCCGCGGATCTCGCTGGCGGGCATGCTCGGCAGCGACGGCGCGGGCGTGCCGATCGGCCAGGTCTTCCTCGCCCTGACGCACGTGACCATGCCGGCGCCTGGTGCCGGCGGAGCGGGCGTCCCCGACATCGGCCTCGTGCTGGGCCTGGAGCTGAAGAACCCGAGCGACCTCGGGATGATCAAGGCGCTGTGGTCGCTGCTGCCGGCGCCCGAGACGGCGGCGTCGCATGCTGGCCACGACTACGTGGTGAAGATGGTCGACGACGGGCCGCCGCTCGCCCTGGCCATCGTCGACAAGCTGGCCGTGCTCAGCCTGTCCGAGAAGTCGCTTCAGGCGGTGCTCGGCAACGTCGACGGCAGCAAGGGCACCTCGCTGGCGGACTCGAGCGACTACCAGGAGGCGATCGGCCTCGGCGGCGGGCTGCGCGCCGACTCATCGAGCTGGATGTTCCGCGTCGGGCCGATGGCCGACATGCTGCGCGGCCTCCTGGGCATGGCCGTCATGTACCACGGCGACAACGCCGAGCTGGGCAAGATGACGGCCGTGCTCGACCAGATCGGCCTGGGCTCGATCCGCTGGATCGGGGGCGAGGGACATCGCGAGCCGGACGGCCGCGTCCTCAGCGCCATGGGCGTGTCCATCTCCAAGGACGCGACGGGGCTGATTGGCAAGTGCGTCGCTGCGGAGACGCCGATCGACCTGGCTGTGCTGGGCAGCGTGCCGGGCAACTGCCAGCAGATGTCCGCCTTCGGCGTGGACTGGCTGCCGCACGTGTACGACTTCCTGGTCTCCGCCTTCGAGACCTTCGCGCCCGACGAGGCCGCCGAGGCGCTCGGCTACGTGCAGACCTTCATGGGCGGCGCCAGCCTGCGCGACGACCTGCTCGCGAATCCGCACGGCGTCGCGCTGATGTACACGCTGCCGCCCGAGGGCTTCCCGGGCCAGCCGCCGACGATCATCCGCGTGTCGCTGCGCGATCCGGCGCGCTTCGTGGCGGCGATGAAGGCATTGGTGAGCGGCGTGGCCGCGGCGGTGCCGGATCTCGCGGCGCTGAAGATCACCGAGTCGGACCACGAGGGCGACCCGTTCTACGAGATCGATCTGTCCGCGACGCCCGGCGCGATGCTCATGATGCAACCCGCCTTCGCCACGGACGGCGACGTACTCGTCCTGTGCCTGCAATCGGCCAAGGTGCTGCGCACCGCGCTCAACGGCGTTCAGGGCAGCGGCTCGTTGGCCGACAACTCGGAGTTCATGGCCTTCGCCAAATCGCTGGCGGCCAAGGGCCAGGTGACCGAGCTCTCCTTCAGCGACAACGCCAAGACCTTCGGCTCCATCTACGGCCAGGTCGCGGGGCCGGTCAGCATGATGGCCGGCATGTTCGGCGAGCTTCCCGTGGACTTCTCGCTCATGCCCACCGAGCAGGCCATCGTCAAGCACCTGGGCTACAGCTACTCCGGCGGCAGCAAGACGCCGAGCGGGCTCGCGGTGCACCGCAGCGTCTCGGAGTTCGCGCTCGGCGACTTCGTGCCGCTGCTCCTCACCGCCGGCGTGATCGGCGTGCAGGCCGCGACGGGCGGCATGGGCGGCGAGGAAGCGGTGGTCGAGGTCTCGCCCGCGGAGCGGGTGCAGGCCGACCTGCAGCAGCTCAGCGCCGCGATGACGGTCTACAAGATCAGCCAGGGCGCGTACCCGTCGCAGCTGGCCGACCTGGTGAAGCCGCTGCCGGACTACGAGGAGGGCTGCCTCGGCAAGAGCGAGCTGCCCGTCGATCCATGGGGCAACGGCTACCACTTCCGCCTCAACGAGAAGAAGAAGCCCTTCCTCTGGAGCGCCGGACCGAACGGCCTCGACGAGGACGGCGCGGGGGACGACGTCGCCAAGAAGTGACGGCCCGCCCGGGCGGCGTACGATGAGCTCGTGAGCGCCAAGAAGCGGGACGGAACCCTGCTGGCCGAGTGGAAGCTGCGCGCCAAGGTCGGCGCGGGCCTCCTCCTGCACGTCGTGCTGGCCAGCAGCTACCGCGTGCGCCACGGGGCGCCCTACTACGCCGAGCGCCGGCGGGCGGGCGAGGACGCGCGCTGCGTGTACTCCTGCTGGCACGGCGACATCTGGCACCTCATCGCCGCCATGAGCGACCAGGACGTGCATGTCATGGTGAGCGAGCACCGGGATGGCGAGCTCATCACGCGCATCGTGCACGCTCTCGGTATCGCGACGGTGCGCGGCAGCAGCACGCGCGGCGGCGCGAAGGCCCTGCTCGGGCTCGCGCGGACCGCGCGCGAGGGCCGCCGGGATCCGGTCCTCACGGTGGACGGCCCGCGCGGGCCGGCCCGCGAGGTGAAGACGGGCGTGGTCTTCGTGGCCAGCCGGACGGGCCTGCCCGTCGTGCCGCTGGGCGTGGCCGTCGACCGCTCGTGGCACGCCCGGAGCTGGGACCGGCTCGCGATCGGCAAGCCCTTCGCCCGCGTGGTGGTGGCCGTGGGCGACGAGATCCAGGTGCCGGCCGACGCCGGGCGCGACGAGCTGGCCGACCGCTGGGTGCCGCTGGTGGCCGAAGGCATGCGGCTCGCGGAGCTCCGCGCGCGGCACGAGCTGGGCCAGGCGCCGGCGGCCGCGCCAGCGCACACCTGATCCCGCGCAGCGGGAGTGCTAGTATGGCCGCCCGCCCGCGCCGGCGGGACGGCGCGGCGAGGAGCATCCGTGACTTCCAGGCCCGTCGCCACGCTGTCGCTCGCCGGACGCGACCTCGTCTCCATGCGCGACTTCACGCGCGAGGAGCTCTTGGCCTTCCTCGAGGAGGCCACGCAGTTCGAGGGCTACGTGCAGCCCATCCTGCGCGGCAAGGTGCTGGGCTCCCTGTTCTTCGAGCCGAGCACGCGCACGAACCTCTCCTTCAGCAGCGCCATGCAGCGGCTGGGCGGGCAGGTGCTGGGCTTCGCCGACGCGAAGGTGTCCAGCACGGCCAAGGGCGAGTCGCTGGTGGACACGATCCGCGTGGTCGAGAACTACTGCGACATCATCCTCATCCGGCACCCGCTCGAGGGCGCGGCGCGGCTGGCGGCCGAGAGCACCGACCTGCCCGTCGTGAACGCCGGCGACGGAACCAACCAGCACCCGACGCAAACGCTGCTGGACCTCTACACCATCCGCAGCAAGCGCGGCCGGCTGGACAACCTGAAGATCGCCTTCGTGGGCGACCTGAAGTACAGCCGCACGGTGCACTCGCTCATCGAGACGCTCACGCACTTCGACAACGAGCTGTTCCTCATCTCGCCGCCCACGCTGCGCATGCCGCCGGAGTTCATCGAGGAACTGGACGCCCGCGGCACCGCGTGGCGCGAGGACGAGGACTTCTTCGCCGTGGCCAGCGACGTGGACATCCTGTACACGACGCGCATCCAGCAGGAGCGCTTCCCGGACCCGGTGGAGTACGAGAAGGTCAAGAACGCCTACCGCATCGACCGCGCGAGCATCGAGCGCATCGGCGGCAACGTGACCGTGATGCACCCGCTGCCGCGCCTCAACGAGATCAGCCGCGACGTCGACGACTACCCGGGCGCGGCCTACTTCGACCAGGCAAAGAACGGCGTCACGGTGCGCAAGGCGGTGCTGTCCATGCTGCTGGGGGTGCCGCGCACGTGACGGACGTGACGGAACGAGCGACGGGCGAGCGCCGGCCGGGCGAGTCGGCCGAGACGCTCATCAAGGTGTCGGCGCTGCGCGAGGGCACCGTCATCGACCACCTCGTGGCGGGCACGGCGCTCAAGGTGCTCACCGTGCTCGGCGTCAAGTTCGAGGGCGCCGTGACCATCGGCCTCAACCTCGACAGCCACAAGGCCGGGCGCAAGGACATCATCAAGATCGAGCGGCGCGAGCTGACGCCCGCCGAGGTGGCGCGCATCGCCCTCATCTCGCCGCGCGCCACCTTCTCGATCATCCGCGACTTCAAGGTCGTGCGGAAGTTCACGCCCGAGCTGCCGGCGGTGGTGGAGGGCCTGATCCGCTGCCCGAACCCGTCGTGCATCAGCAACGCGTCGTGGGTCACCACCAAGTTCGGCGTCGTGCGGCCCGACCCGCTGCGCGTGCGCTGCCACTACTGCGAGCGCAGCCTGAAGAAGGAAGAGATCGAGCTGCTGTGAGACGCGCGTGACGAACCGCGGCAGCGTCGTCATCGACGGCTACGACCTGCTGGCCGAGAACGCGCGCCTCGCCTTCCGCGACGTGGTGGTCTGCGGGCGGCGGCTCAACCGCAGCACGGCGCGCGTCTCGCCCGAGGGCACGCCGCACGAGCCGCACGACGAGGTGCGCGACGCGCACCGCAAGCTCGTCATGCCCAACACGCTCACCGCCGACAGCCCGGTGGTGGACCTCGCCTGGCCCGCGACCGGCATGTTCGTGGGCTCGGCGGCGGGCACGTACCTGGACCTCTACCAGGGCGTGGCGCAGAAGCTGATCGACGAGCATCATCCCGCCTTGCAGGGGGCGCTGGCGGCGCTCGTGTCCGCGGGCCTCGCGCTGCGGCGCGAGATCAACACGGACGACTTCCTGGCGCTGGGCGGCCCGCTGCAGGGCGTGAAGATGCCGCAGGACCTGGCGGCGCTGGGCTGCGGCCTCGTGCACGGCAGCTTCCCCGCCATGGGGCCGTCCCGCGTCTTCTTCAGCAACAGCGGCGCCGAGGCGGGCGAGGCCGCGCTGAAGCTCGCCCAGCTGCACGCCTACCGGCGCTTCCTGCGCCGGCACGGCGCGGCCACGTGGGAGCGGCTCATGCGCGACCTGCAGATCGGCCGCGTGACCGCCTTCGACGGCGAGGCCGGCGCCGGCGACGAGCCGCTGTGGCAGGACTACCCGCTGTTCCTCTTCGGCTGCGAGGGCGCCTTCCACGGACGCACGCTGGGCGTGCTCAACCTCACGTGGAGCAAGAAGGCGCACCACGTGGGCTTCGGCAAGCTGCGCTGGGTCAGGCACCTGCCCTTCAATGGCGACGTGGGCGACCTCACCAGCCTGCTCGACACGCGCCCGATCACGGACATCCTGCAGGCGCCCGGCGGCGCGCGCGAGGTGCTCGCCGCCGGCCGCGTGCCCGTGGACCTGGCCGCGCTGTTCGCGGTCGAGTGCCTGCAGGGCGAGGGCGGCTATCGGCTCGCGGACCGCACCTGGCTGGAGGCCATGGCCCGCGCCTGCCGCGCGCACGGCATTCTGCTGGGCGTGGACGAGGTTCAGACCTTCGGCCGCACCGGCGAGCTGTTCGCGGCCGAGCACTACGACGTGGTGCCCGACATCCTGTGGACCAGCAAGGCGGCCATCGTGGGCATGACCTTCGCGCGCGACGAGCTCGTGTGCGACTGCCACACGGGCTGGCACAGCAACACCTCCGGAGGCGGCAAGCTCTTCGACGTGAACCTCTCGCACGCGGTACTCGACACCGTGGCCCACGGCCGCGACCCGCTGTTCGAGGGCCGCGGCTACCTGCAGAACAGCCGCATCAAGGGCGAATACGCGCGGCTGCGCCTGGCCGACCTCTCCGCCCGCCACCCCGAGGTCTTCCCCGACTTCTCCGGCCTCGGCGGCATGTGGGGTCTCTCCGTGCGCTGGCGCGACGAGGTCGTGCGCACCGGCTGGCGCCTCGGCGCCAAGCTGCTGGGCTGCGGCCGCAAGGGCGAAGTCTCCCGCCTGCGCATCGTGCTGCTGGCCGACGTGCTCACGCGCGAGATCGACCAGATGTGCGACGTGCTCGACCGCGTCTTCGCGGCGGTCGAAGCGGCGCACGACAACGACTAGCTGCCGGCCCGCCCCTCGACCGGCCGGGCCGGAACCCTTCAGTCTCCCAGCACTAGCCGCCGACCGGCTGGCCGTTCACCTTGAGGTTCGTGGCCGCCAGGGTCTGGGTCATCTTGCCCTGCATCGGGACGTCCTGGGTGGTGGAGACCGAGGTGGCCACGACGAGGTCGCCGACGGTGACGTAGGTGAAGGCGACGCTGCCGGGCACCTTCATCGGGCCCATGGGCGTGTCCATCGTGGTCTCGGTGCGCTGCGAGTCCGCGATGTACACGTCGCGACCCTCCGCCACCGGCTTCCACTCGAAGAACTGGACCATCGTGATGGACTGGCCCTGCATCTCCGTGGCCATCGCCATGCGCTTGAGCATGCCTTCGTCGTCGAAGAACAGCGCCTGCTCCTTGAGACCCTGGGCCATCGCCTCCGGGTTGGTGAACTTCACCTTCACGAGGCCGCCCTCGACGCCCGCCATGCTGGCCACCGATCCCTCGAGCATGGGGCTGATCGGCTTGTTGAGCATGTAGCCGAGGAACTGCGAGCCCATCTGCTGGCCGACGCCCTGGATGGTCTCGGCCGGGAACTGCGACGACTCGGCCGGGGTGACGTTCACGACCATGCCGCCGGTCGAGGTCCAGTTCACGTGCGCGTTGCCCAGCGTGCCGAAGGCGGGATGGGTGACGGCCACGTCGAACTCGACGCTCGACAGGCCGGCGGCCTGCGGGTCATAGAGGTGCGACTCGGCCTCGATCAGGAAGGCGCGCACGCTCGGGTCCGTCTCGGTGGGCGCGGCCGCCTCGACGGCCGGCGCGGAGGGCGCGGCGGGATCCTGCGCCGCCGGGGTCTCCTGCAGGCAAAGGGCGGCGACGAGCGCGAGGAGGCTGTTCAGCATGGGAGCTCTCTTTTCCGATGTGACCGGGAAGAAATCGATCCTACCCGAGGTGGGCACGGGCGCGCCATGCGGCGAGACGTCGCGAGCGTGGCGCCAACGAGGACGATCCGCGTCGGTCGCAGGCTAGAATGGCGGCCCAGCTCCCGCAGCGGATCCGTCCCCATGTGCGGCTTCATCGGCATCCTGGCGCCACCGGGCACCGAGATCTTCCCCCAGCTCTACGCCGGCCTGCTCGCCATCCAGCACCGCGGGCAGGACGCGGCCGGCGCGCTGACGTGGAACGGCCGCTTCCACCTGCACAAGGCGCGGGGGCTGGTGCGTGACGTGTTCGGCGAGGCCGAGGCCGCGCGGCTCCGCGGCACCATGGGCATCGCGCACGTGCGGTACCCGACGGTGGGCGCGGGCGGCGTGGAGGACAGCCAGCCGTTCAGCATCGCCTACCCGTTCGGCATCGGCATGGCGCACAACGGCAACGTCACGAACTTCGACGAGATCAAGCGCCACCTCGAGGGCGAGTCGCACTGGCACGTGAACAGCAGCTGCGACCTCGAGGGCATCCTGAACATCTTCGGCGACGAGCTGGCGCAGCAGCAGGTGGGCAGGCTGCGGGCCGAGCACGTGTTCAAGGCGGTCGAGGGCGTGTTCCGCCGCGTGAAGGGCGCCTACTCGGTGGTGGGGCTCATCGCGGGCGAGGGCCTGTACGCCTTCCGCGACCCGTACGGCATCAAGCCCATCATCATGGGCCAGCGGGTGGACGAGAAGGGCCGCCGCTCGGTGTGCATCGCGAGCGAGTCCGTGCTGCTGGACATCCTCGACTTCCACAGCAGCACCGACATCCAGGCGGGCGAGGCCGTGTTCGTGGACCTGGCCGGCGACGTGCACCGCAAGGTGCTCACCGACAAGCCGCACAGCCCGTGCCTGTTCGAGTGGGTCTACTTCGCGCGGCCCGACTCGTTCCTCGACCGCGTGTCGGTGTACAAGACGCGTCTGCGGCTGGGCGAGTCGATGGCCGAGATCTGGAAGGCCACCGGCTGGCACGCGGACGTGATCATCCCGGTGCCCGAGTCGGCGGTCACCTCGGCCATGGCGCTCGCGCGCACGCTCGACATGAAGTACCGCGAGGGCCTGGTCAAGAACCGCTACATCGGCCGCACGTTCATCATGGCCTCCAACCGCCAGCGCCAGTCGTCCATCCGCAACAAGCTCAACACCATCCAGCTCGAGTTCGAGGGCAAGGACGTGCTGCTGGTGGACGACTCGATCGTGCGCGGCAACACGAGCCGGCAGATCGTGGAGCTGGCGCGCCGCGCCGGCGCCCGCAAGGTGTACTTCGCCTCCGTGTCGCCGCCGCTGCGCCACCCGTGCATCTATGGCATCGACATGTCGACCAAGAACGAGTTCATTGCCAAGGACAGGAGCCCGGAGGAGATCGCCACGGAGATTGGCGCGGACGGCGTCGTGTACCAGACGCTCGAGAACCTGGTTTCGGCGGTGCGCGAGGGCAACCCCGAGATCACCACCACCTGCAACGCCTGCTTCTCGGGCCTGTACCCGACCGGCGACGTCACCGAAGAGCAGCTGGCGCGGATCGAGGCGGAGAGGCTCGTTCCGCGCTGAGGCTGCGGCCCATCCTCCGTGCGAGTCGTAGTACGATGACCGCCAGGGGGGCCGGAGAGACGGTCATGCGGAGCTCGGGCGCGGTCCTGCTCGTCACGCTGCTCGCGTCGCAGGCGGTCGGCCAGACGCTGCTCGCCACCCTGGACGGCGACGGCACGTTCTTCAACCAGGACTTCAACACCTGGAGCGTCGCCAACGTGGGTGATCTCGACGGGGACGGCCGAGCGGATTGGATCGTCTCGTCCGGTGACGACCCTTACGGGACCAAGCAGTTCACGCGCGCGTTCTCGTCGCTGGACGGCCGCGAACTCTGGTCCGTCCCCTTCGGCTCCCGCGCGGGGCGGGCCGGGCATCACGACTTCGATGGCGTGCCGGACGTGCTCGTGTGGGGCACGTTCGACGGGCCCGTGCGCGTGGTCTCAGGCGCGACCGGCGCCGTGCTCCTGCAGGTGCCGGCCCCACCCTATCCCGCCTGCCTGGGCGAGAGCGCCAGCACCGCCAGCTCGGCGGGCGACGTCAACGCGGACGGCCACACCGACCTGATCGTGTCTGATCCATGCGCAGAGCAGGACCCGTTCTGGGATTGCTGCCCGAAGGGAAGGGTGATGGTCCTCTCAGGCATCGATGGCTCGACGCTCTACGAGTACGTGGGCCAGAGCAAGGAACAGCCGCTGAGCGCCGTGGCATCCGCGGGCGACGTCGACGGGGACGGCCATGACGACTTTGTGGTCGGAACGCCGGGCGGACTCCTTCACCAGCTGATGCTGTATTCGGGCGCGTCGGGCGGGCTGCTCTGGCAGACGGATCTCGGCGGCGGCCACTACCTCACCGTGTTCGCCGACGGGGAGATGCGCCCGTTCCCGCGCGACGTGGACGGCGACGGCGTGCAGGAGCTGCTGGTGGGCGCGAGCTACAAGAGCTTCGGTGGCTTCAGCGCCGCGGGCAGGGTCTACCTCATCTCGCTGGCAAGCGGCGCAACGATCTGGAGCTGGTCCGGTGAGGCCAACTATGAACACCTCGGCGACGCCGTCGGTACGGCCGACGTGAACGGGGACGGCATGCCGGAGGTGCTCGCGACGAGCTGGATCGACCACGAGGGCGCCCCCTTCGGCGGGCGGTTGCGAGCCTTCTCCGTGACCGATGGTTCCGTGCTCATGGACGTGGACGACCTCGCGCCGCCGCCCTCGCAGTTCGCCCACTCGACCGTCGCGGACGCGGGAGACTTCGACGGTGACGGTCGCGACGAAGTCCTCACCGGTAGCATCAGCATCCCGGCCAACCTGTGGTCCCCCGTGGACGGACCCATCCTCACGCTGCAGAAGGCGCTGCCGCCCGACGACGGCCTGGCGCCATTGCTCACCGCCACCGGCACTCCCGCGGCGGGCGAGGAGATCACCGTCTACCTGGCCAACGGCGAACCGTCCGCCGCCGCCCAGCTGGTCCTTGGGGTGCAGCAGCTCTTCGCGTCATTCAAGGGGGGCACTCTCGTGCCGTCCGTCGACGTCCTCGTCGGACCGCTGGTCACCGACCAGGACGGGGGTTTCCAGCTCGTGGCGACGTGGCCCTCGGGCGTGCCGGCGGGCACCAGCGTCCTCCTGCAGCTGTGGCTCCCCGCGACGCCGAGTCCGGGCGGCTGGACGGCCAGCAATGGGCTCAGCATCACGGCATCCCCCTGAAGCCTGGACCGGCGCATGACGACGCGCCCGGCGCGATGCGACGCAGCCTCTCGAGTCGCGGGCGAACCGGTCCGGGTCGGCACCACTCTCCGAGAGGCTCCAAGCGACACAGCCGTCAGGGCGCGGGAACGCTTGGGAGTGGTTGGAACAGGCCATTCCGGCCTGTCCGGCGGAGCGAGGGCGGGCCGAAGCGGGTGCTTGCCTCCGGGGGGCGGTGGTCTACAATTCGCACGTTGGCTCCGGGGCGGGCGTTCCGGGGCGTCGCGGGCCGGAAGCGTTCGCGGGCAACCTCCAGGAGACCGGCCGATGAAGAGCACGATGTTGTCGCTGCTGAAGTTCAGTTGCGACAACGCCAAGTGCCTGTTCGAGTGCTGGATCAACCGGAACAACAACATGCTGATCCACTACAACGCCGACATGTCGGCGCTGCTGGACTGGCCCTGCCCGGAGTGCAAGGAGGGGCACCTGCGCTATGCCCCGGCCAATGCGCGCTACGAGTTCGAGCTGCGCAAGCATCCCAAGCAGGACGGAACCACGGCGGGGCCGGCCTCCGCGGGTGAGGCCGCCAGCGAGTAGCGGGCCTCGAGGAAGCCGCCTACTCCATCGCCTGGGCCGCGGCGCCCACGGACTGGGCCGAGAGGCGCTCGGCCGGGCCGCCCACCGCCATCTCGCGCGCGAAGCGGAAGCTGACCGTGATCTCGCCCAGGTCGAAGACGTCGGTCAGGCCCTCGGGCGCCTCGATGCGCTTGTGGATGGTCGGCCGAAGGGAGTAGTTGATGTGGCGCCCATCCCGACGGCTGCGGACGATGCCCGCCGAGCGCAGGATGGCGAGGTGGTGCGACACCTTCGGCTGGTCGATGGCCAGCCGGTCCACCAGCTCGGATACGCAATGCTCGCCGCCGGCCAGGATCTCGAGGATCCTGATCCGGTTGGCGTCGCACAGGGCCTTGAGGCTGCGCGAGATCCTCGACACCTCGATCACCGTCTGCATCTGACCCCTCTCCTCACTGCCGATTTGCCAGCCCGCCGTTGCCGCCGGCGGACCCGCCATATGCCGTCGCGACATTATGCTCAGCTTCTCAACGAATGGAGCGACTTTTCTTCATCGCCCCCTGGCGGGCCGTCGGCGAGGGAGGAAGCGCGTCTCCTCGTGAATCCGCGGCCGCTCGAGCTGGCCGGAACCGGCGCCCGACGTGGGGCCCCGGCCCTGGCGGGTCCGTGGCGGATATGATCCCCCGCCTTTTGCCCCGTCCCAGCCGCAGGGAGCCGTGCCCGACGTGACCGAGTCGACCTCCGACCGCAAGGGCCCCGTGGTCGTGGTGGGGGCCGGCATGGCGGGGCTCGGCGCGGCCGCCACGCTGCGCCGGGCGGGGCGCGAGGTGGTGGTCCTCGAGCGCCTCGACCAGGTGGGGGGGCTCGCGCGGTCAGTCGAGTTCGACGGGCACGTCTTCGATGTCGGCCCGCACTACTTCTTCCTCGACGTGGGCGAGGACGTCAACGCGCTGGTGAAGTCCTGCCTGCGGCCCGAGGAGTGGCGGCCGATCGACTTCAAGATCAACGCCCTCATCGGCCGCTCCGACGTGCCCTGGCCGCCGACGGCCAGCGCGGTCTTCAAGCTGCCGCCCTCGGGCATCTACACCTTCCTCAAGCGGGCCTTCAAGCAGGACCTGCCGACGACGCACGTGGCGCGCGACTTCCTGAAGGCATGCTACGGCGACTCGATGTACCGGATCTTCCTCGGACCCTACCTGAGGAAGAAGGTCCCGCCGAGCGGAGGGGCCGAGCGACTGCACCGCGACTGGTGGAACCAGAC
>Ga0209382_10001561_pt1 | contig 35575 bp, 27 predicted proteins | sample SoiMetdeltSBSDD5_FD_187599 | JGI IMG/M metagenome (GOLD analysis project Ga0209382, IMG submission 187599) | Bulk soil microbial communities from a Populus tree surrounding site in Tennessee, USA - Soil MetaG P. deltoides SBSDD5 (SPAdes) (version 2) | ecosystem: Environmental > Terrestrial >... | reverse complement strand
CCAGCGCGACCGGCTCACAGCCCACCACCGGCTCTTCGGACAAGTCACTTCCCGGACCCGCCACCACCGACCCTAGACCCGCCGTCCCAGCCGTGTCTTGACACAGAAGGGAGCCATGACCGGACGCCGCGATCTGGTCACAAGGGCCCCGCCAGCGAAGCTCGTGGCGTTGGCTCACCCGGGCGGCGTGTTCGGGCGGTCCGCGAGCACGCTGTGTGCCTGCACGCTGATGATGTTCGCACCGAAAGGCTGAAGGTCATGCGCCCTGCCGTTGATGACCATGCCTGCGACACCAGCATTAGCGACCGCTCTCGTGAAGAAAGAGACGTGGCATCGTCGGCGTTCTTCCCCCTCCGGGTGCCAGCCGCATGTGGCGCTGTCTGATTCACAGGCGGCTGGCAACCGTGGTTTGTTGTTCGGTTGGGGCTTCCTAGCAGGCTTCGACCGCGTCGACGGTGAACCCCTGTGCCACCACGGAACCGTCGCTGGTGAACTGGACCGATCCGGTGCTGGTCGGGATACATGGCGATGTGATCGTCCGGTGGAATGTTCCGGTGTAGGTGGCGAGCACGTTGCCGTCGGCGTCCTTCACGTTGACGTAGTCGAAATTCTTCTCGGTGTCGAGCAGGCTGAAGTGGAACGCGAAGCCGGCGGACCCGTTGTTATAGGTCCAGGTGCAGTCGCCGTTGTTGCCGTACGGATGCGGTGTCCCGAACGGGATGGTGGCGGTGGCGTCACCGACGCACGGTGGCGGCGGCGGGACAGCGGGGGTGCAGCCGGCGTGAACGCCGACGGCGGCCCAGGCGTCGCTGATACTGCGTCGAGCGCCGCCGGCGACCGCGACGGTGGAGTTGCGGGCGTCGCACATGTTGGCGAACTCCGGCAGCGCGGTGAAGCCGTCGTAGAAGATCTGCGCTGCGGAGTCCAATCCGATCCCGTCCACGGTCACGTCGCAATCTGCGGTGTGGGTGTGGCCGGAGACCGAGCCGCCACAGCCGGCGTTCTGCCCGCCGTTGACGGCGAGGTAGTACGCATGGTTCGGGATTCCGCTGTTGGTGTGCACGCCGCCGTTGTCGGCCGATCCGGTGAACAACTCGGAGTAGTGGTCCGGGTCGCCGAACTCCTGCGGATCCCCCATGTTGCGGAAGCCGTCGGTGTTGACAATGACGTCCTCGCCGATCCGGAAGTCCGGCGAGCCGGCCGGGTCGAGACCGTTCTTGTCGGCGTAGAACTCGATGGTGTTGCCCATCATGTCGCTGAACGCCTCGTTCAACGCGCCCGACTCGTTCTCATAGATCAGGTTGGAGGTGAACTCGGTGACGCCGTGGGTGAGCTCGTGACCGACCACGTCGAGGCCGCCGGACAGCGGCAGGCAACCCTGCTGGGGCTGGCCGTCGCCGTAGGTCATCTGCTCGCCGTTCCAGAACGCGTTGCAGTAGTTCCTGGAGAAGTGAACCGTAGACACGATGGTCATGCCCTCGTCGTCGATGCTGTCGCGGCCGAACACGTCGCCGTAGAAGTCGTCGACCACGCCTGCGTAGTAGTGCGCATCGACAGCAGGCCGCTGATCCGGGCTGGCGAAGTTCGCCTTGGTGAAGTTCCACACGTCATCCGCGTCGGACATCAGCGTGCCAGGCAACGCGGTCTTGTTGGCCGCGTCGTAGGTCTCCTGCCGATCGTCCGGCGTCCGGAGCTCGAATCCGCCGGCCACCGGCGTGGTGTCGATCTGCTTGGTGTCGCCCTTGACGCCCACACCCTCACCCTCGGCGAGGGAGTTGTATGCGTTGCGTACCTCGCCGGTCGCGGCGTCGATCCAGCGAACCGGGCGGGAGGCGGTGCGGATGCTGTCCACCGTGTAGACCAGACGCCCGCTCCTCGGGTCGAGCCTGAGGTCGGTCGACCAGGAGCCTCCGGAACCAAGCCGGCTCTTGACGTCCTGACGGACCTCCTTGCCGGTGAGCTTGATTGTGTTCGTCGCCTGAAGATTCCTGAAGTGTGCTCCGACGACCGCCGTGGCCGTGCCGGTCGCGTCGCGTACAACGGTGATCTGGCCACCGATCACCGAGGCGCCGTCGACCATCTGCTGATAGCGGGTCGACGTGCCGCCACGGGAAGTGCTGAACGTGTCGACCTTGACGACATCGGCCGGAAGCTGGAACGCCGCGGCCTTGGCGCCGGTGAGTGCGAACGAGCCGTCGGGAGCGGCAACCCGGTGGTGTGCGGCTTGTGCAGCGGCCGTCGGTCCGGCAAGCATCGGTACGACCGGGGTGATGGCCACCAGTGCTGCCGCCGAGACGCCCGCGAGGATACGTCGGGACATCTGAATCTCCCTGAACGGTGAGTCGTTTTGCGCAGAGGGCCCCATCTCTGCGCTGGTTCGTGGGCGAATTTAACCGACCTGACCGGCCCCGGCTAGCCCAAAACGAACAAACCGGGCAAGCGTTTGGGCAGTCTTGGCTCCCAAGCCCCTACGTCGCATGCATGACGCTGGCGTGCCACCGGAGGCACATCTCTCCACGAAAGCGCAGGTGCTGCTCCAGTGCGTGGGGACGCCGAAGGTGCCGGTTCGGAGGTTGGCGGCGTTGATCGCCAGACAGCCCGATGAGCGATCCAGGCATCGGCCTAAGGACCTCCGGAACTCGGCACGACCGCTCGGGCAGCAGCAGGAGCGGATACTCCGTCGTGCGCACTCAAGCGTCAGGCGATGATGTTGACGGTGGGTGAGGTGATCGTGGTGACTGGACCGCCAGGGGCGGGTAAGTCGACCGTGGCGGCGCTGCTGGCCGGCCTGCTCGATCCGAGCGCGCTGGTGATGGGTGACGACTTCTTCGGGTTCCTTCGGAATGGAGCCATCTCGCCATGGCTGGCGGAAGCCGACCAGCAGAACACCGCCGTTATCGAGGCAGCGGCTGCGGCCAGCGGCCGACTCGCTGGTCTCTGCTCGGTGGTCTACGACGGGGTCGTGGGGCCTTGGCTTCTCCCGGCCTTCCTTGGGGCCTCGGGGTTGAAGCACCTGCACTACGCGATGCTGTTCCCGCCGATGACCGTGTGCTTGGAGCATATTCGTTCCCGCGAAGGGCACGGCTTCACCGATCGCGACGCTGCCGAGCACATGTGGCGTGAGTTCCACCGAGCCGACGTCGACCCGCGCCATGTCCTGGTCGACCAAGACATCGAGCCTGCCGAGATCGCTCACTCCGTTGCGGATCGGGTCACGAAGGGAACCATCCGCTTCCCCTGACGAGGACGAACCATCCACCGCCGCTCGACCGCTCATCGGCACGACCAAGCGCGGATCGCGGCACGAGCGGACGTCTGTTGAGTGCCACGTGCAACTTGACTGGACCGTAGGTGAGGACCGCTACGTGGTTCGGGTGCGTCGCGGTCGGCTCCTGTCCCACTTGTGGATCGTGGCGGGTTGCCACACGGGCTCGCGACCTATGCGGCGGTCGGCGCTGGGCATCTGTCCACGTGCGGCGTAAGAGCGGACGGTAGACGCAGTTACGCCGAGGTACTTCGCGACATCTTGGGTGGTCCACCAGTCAGTCGGCAGGCTCTCCGTCACGAACTTCAGGTTACAGCGCTAGCGTCCCGATTCGCGCCGCTCGGCCAGACGACGGTGACCTCGGTTCCGTGTTGCTGCGCGAGAGCCAATACATCTGCCGTTCCGCCGTGTCCGCGTGCCGGCTTACCGTCCCAGACCGCTATCAAGCGATCTGCGTTGGCAAGCATGAACCTGCTCGCCTCCATATCCGCGTCGGCGTCGGACGTCCGCCGATCCAGTCGATGCCTGGTGCGAGCTCGCGCTAGGAGGGCGTCGTAGGCCGCATGGGACTCCTCGGGTAGTCCATCCCGGTATTCCGACGCGGGGATGACGACCTCTAGCTGTCCGCCGTGGTCAAGAATGGCCCGCGCGAAGATCTGATCAGCGCCATCAGCTAGACAGCTAACGCCCACGAGCTCGTGAGCTTGGTACTTCGCGATCTCGCCGCGAATGGCTCGGTCCACCAGCCGGGTAACTGTTCAACGGTCCTCTATGCATCGATGCATACCCGTTTGAACGGTTGCAGGCGTGCATAGGGCATCGGGCCGGGTTCGCCGCATCCTTCATTTGACCTTGCACCACCACGAGGGTATCGACAGATACAACACTAGCGCTGTAGATTGTGAAGCGCTAGCGCTGTATAGAGAACGCTCGAATGTTAGGCGATGAAGGGAAGTGCGGATCATGCAGAGCGCAACTCCAACGATGAACGGCCCGCTCGCGGCGACGCCGGTCGGTGGTCCGGCGTTTCGGCCGCTGCGGCTGAACTTCGCGCAGGTCTGCTACGGGTGCGGCAACCGGTGGTGCGACTCTCCCCGGTGCGTGGCCTATCACGAGGCGTCGACGTGGGCGGTGTGCATCGACTGCGACGGCTTCGACGACGCGTGCCGGTGCTATGGCGGGCTGGTCGAGGTCGACCCGGAGCACGTGGCGGCGTTCTGTCGGACGCTGCCGGCCACTCCCCCGGCTGAGCCGCTGTACCGGGTCGCTGGCCGGTCCGTCGTCGACGAGCCGTGGGGGTACGCCGAGGGATGAGCACCGAACCGAGAGTCATCCCGGTCGTTCCCGACGAGCTGCTGCGGCACACGGCTGAGCGAGTAGGAGTTTGCGTCCGTCCAGTGATCCGCCGAGTGATCGATACCGCGACCGGTGAGGCCGAGATCGTCGCACTACCGTGCTGCTCGACACGTGAGCGGGTGTGCAAACCCTGCGCGACGAAGGCTCGTCGGCTGCGGATGGATCAGTGCCGGGCGGGCTGGCACCGCACCGACGATCCGGCCGGGCAGGACGACGGCCCCGAGCCCGACCCGGACGACCCCGATGACAGTGCCGGGTCCGATACGTCGGCTCCGGTGCGTCGCCGGTCGACCAGGCGGCTGCCGCAGTTCCCGCCGCTGCCGGTGGTGCCGATGGAACACCGCACCGTCGGCCGCGAGCTGGCCTCCCCCAACGGGAAGGTGTATCGGCCGTCGATGTTCCTCACGCTGACCCTGCCGTCGTACGGCCGAGTCCACAAGGACGGCACTCCGTGTGACCCGGAGTCGTACGACTACCGGCGCGTCGCGCTCGACTCGATCCACTTTGCTGGCAGAACCTGCGCCGCTGCGCCGGATACAAGGTCCAGTACTTCGCCGCCATCGAACCACAACGCCGCCTCACCCTCCACACCCATGCCGCCGTCCGAGGCGTGATCACCCGCGACGTGCTCCGCCAGGTCGTCGCCGCCACCTACGAACAGGTCTGGTGGCCCCGCCACGACGAGCCCGTTTATGTCGACCAGCTGCCCACCTGGGATGAGCGTGCGGAGGCGTATGTCGACCCCGATACCCGTGTGCGGCTCATGTCGTGGGACCAGGCGATGGACCAGACGTACGAGCCGGACGCCGAACCCGCGCACCTGCTGCGGTTCGGCGAGCAGATCGATTCCCAATGGTTCATCCCCGGCTCCACGCGCACCGACAGGCGGATCGGCTACCTGTGCAAGTACCTCACCAAGAGCATCGCTGAAGCGTACGACCCAGACGAGATGTCACCCCGCCAGCGGACCCACCTACTGAGGCTCCATGCCGAGGTTCGGTGGCTGCCCTGCTGCCCCGAGTGCCCCAACTGGCTCAGGTTCGGCATCACCCCGAAGGACGCCGAGCCCGGCATGCAGCCCGGCCACTGCCCCAGGCCTGCGCACACGCTCGAGAACCTGGGCCACGGCGGCAGGCGGGTCCTAGTGTCGCGTGACTGGTCGGGCAAGACACTGAGTGAGCACAAGGCCGATCGGGCTGAGGTCGTCCGGACTGCCCTGGCCGAAGCGGGCATCGAACCACCCGACACCGACCGCTGGTCGGCCGACCAGACAGGCGACGACGGCACACCCCGCTACGTGTGGGAACCCGTTGGCATCGACCCCACTGCCGACGTCGAGACCTATCGCGTGATCCTCCGCCGCCAGGCCGCCGAGCGGCTGCGCTGGCAACGCGACTACGACGCCGCCAAAGACGCTCTCACGGCTGCCAGGCCGCCGAACGACACCCGTTCGGCAACCGCACCAGAGCCCGCCCTGAGGGGGACCTGACCCGAAAGGAGGCAACACCTGATGAGTACCAACGTGATCGACCTCGACGTCTGGCTCGGCCGCAAGTCCAAGCCAGACGCCGCCGACCAAGACGACGAGGCCGAGTACGTCATAGAAGGCGACCGTGCCGTCTACACAGTTCGGCAAGTCGCATGGCTGCTCTCGCTCTCGCTCGGTACGACGTACGAGCTGCTGCGGGCGGGCGAGATACCGGCCACTCGACTCGGCAGCCGTTGGATCATCCCGCGCGAGCGATTCCACGCCTGGCTGGACTCCTGCACCGAGGGGGCTAGCTGATGGCGCACATCGTCAAGACCCCAGCGGACAGCTGGCGAGCCAACTGGCGGGACCCGGCTGGACGCAAGCGGGCCAAGACGTTCAAACGTAAGCGCGATGCTGAGCGGTTCGTCGCCGAGCTCGAAGCCGCCAAGAACCGCGGCCTCTACATCGACCCCCACGCGGGGAAGATCAAGTTCGCTGACTACTGCCCCGCTGGGTCGTCGGTCGCAACCACGAAGCGAACACGACCTTTCGCGATCAGGGCATCATGCGAAACCACATCATCCCCCGATGGGGCGACGTACCACTCGCCAAGATCGACCACACCTCAGTCCAAGCGTGGATCGCGGACCTGTCGTCGCGTCGGTCCCCCGCGACGGTGCGAGAGTGCTACCGCGTCTTCTCGTCGGTGATGAAGGCTGCGGTCCGTGACCGGACCATCGGACTCAACCCCTGCGAGGGTGTACGCCTGCCGCCGCGACGGCGCAAAGACACCGATGGCCGGACGATCACACGTGACACGTTCGTTCGGCAACTACTCCCGGCCGTTCCCGCTCGGTACCGCGCGCTCGTCGCCGTCGCCGGTAGCACGGGGCTCCGCTGGGGCGAATGCCTCGGACTCCGTCTCGACACGATCGACTTCGACGCCGGACTGGTGCGCGTCAGTCGCGTAGTGATCGAGGTAAACGGCAAGATCACATCCAAGCCGTTCCCCAAGACAGTCCACGGCCGCCGGACAGTGCCACTGCCCGCATTCGCGGCCGAGCTGCTCCGCGAACATCTGCGCCGGTATCCGCCGAGTCGAACGGGCGAGGTCTTCACCAACCAGGCTGGTGGTCCGCTTCGCCGTAGCACCTGGCGGCGTCGTGTCTGGCGACCTTCCGTCGTCCGTGCCGGCCTCTTGGGCAAGCTGATCCTGGAAGGGTCGAGGGAGTACCGGGCGACCTGGACCGACGAAGCCGGAACCGATCAGTCGGCGGTGTTCCGAACCGAGCCGGAGGCCGTCAACCAGATTGCTCGCAACGCATCCGGCGGCCTCCGATTCCATGACCTGCGCCACTCGTACGCGACATGGCTGGTCTACGACGGGGTGCCGATCAACGATGCTCAACGGCTGCTCGGCCACTCGCGGCCGTCGACCACTCTCGACCTCTACACGCACTACCAACGTGAGCTAGATCCCCGCGTCGACGAGCTGTTCGCCGACTTTTCGCCGACTTCAGATGACGATGAAGAGGGTGACAGCCCGCCCGGTTCGCTCGTACCTGGCCTTTGACCTGCGGTGTTGGGTGGTGGAGCTGAGGGGATTTGAACCCCTGACCCCCTCGTTGCGAACGAGGTGCGCTACCGGACTGCGCCACAGCCCCTCAACGGCGCCACACGATAACACGCCGTCGCGGTCCGGATCGCGTCGATACTCCGTACTCGCCAGGGACCCCGGCGGGCCGGATCGAGACGCCGACGCCGGCCGGCTCAGTCGCCGACGGCGCGCCGGTGCGCATCGCCTGCGTCGGAGTCCGAGGTCGCCTCGGAATCGGAGCTGGCGGCGGGTGCGTCGGACGGCAGCACGGTCTGTTCGCCCTCGACATGGCCGGATGTCCAGGCGTCCGGCTGACCGAGGTCGATGGTACGAACGGTCCGGGTCGCCTTGGCCTTGGCGACGTAGGTGGGCAGGGTGACCGGGAGCGGATCCCACAAGGATCGCCCGTCCTCGGTCGAGACCGTGACGGCGACGGCGGTGGACTCGGCAAGGTCGCCGTCGCCGACCGGCTCGACGTCGTTCTCCACTGCGTGGCGATGCCCGGGTGCCTCGGATTCTTCGTCCGACGCCGAGCCGGCTGAGTCCGAGCTGTCCAACGCCGAATCGTCGTCGGATTCGTGACTGTCCTCGCTCGCGCGGCGCACGTCCCACGTCGACTCGTCCTCACGGCGTACCTGCCAGCGGCACAGCACGAGGAACCCCACGACCAGCGCGGCCGGAATCAACACGGACCAGGCCGGGATCAAAGCGAAGACGACCACCACGCCGACGACTGCCGTCGCGCCGAGCAGGGTGAGAAGGACCCGCCGCCGGCGCCGGGCAGCGGCGCGAGCGGCCGCCCGGGTCGGTCGCTGGGGCGGCTCGACGAGCGCCGTGGTGGGTGCGGGCTCGGGCCGCACGGTCTGGCGGGCGGCGACAGCGTCGGCTTCGGCGTTCAGCTCTTCCTCGGTCATGGGCTCGGCCTCCTGGCTGCGCCCGAGCAGCCGCATCGCCTTGGAGAATTTGTCGACTGACCGGGCCCTGGTCGCCTCGTCGTAGCGCCGAAGGGCCCACGGCACCAGGAACACCGCCCATGCGATGACCACAGCCGCGAAGATCAGGCCAGTACCCACACAGGAACCGTAGGCGTTTCCGCACCCCAGAGCCTGGCACCGACCCGGTGTGTCGCCAGAACACTCCTGTGACTCATGTGGCGTCAGGGGCCGGAGCAACCGTACCGTGCGTCCCCCGATGTCCGGGTTGGATCGCTCGGAGAACGGTTCAGACGTCGCCGGTCGCCGCGCCGGTGCGCCGGAGGTAGCCGGCGAGTACGCCAGGGCCGACCTCCTCGGCGGTCAGCGCGAACAGCACGTGGTCGCGCCATCCGCCGTCGATGTGCAGATAGCGCGGCGCCTCTCCCTCGCGCCGGAAACCCAGCTTCTCGACCACGCGCAGCGAGGCGGTGTTCTCGGGCCGGATCGCTACCTCGATCCGGTGCAGTCCGACGACCTTGAAGCAGTGGTCGACCACCAGCGCCACAGCGGTCGGCGTGATGCCGTGGCCCGCCACGGCTCGATCGACCCAGTAGCCGATCTGGGCCCACCGCGCCGAGCCCCAGGTGATGCCGGTGACGGTCACCTGGCCGACCAACCGCCGGTCGTACGTCGTCACGAAGGGCAGCCCATAGCCCCGGCGGGCCTGCCGATGCGACTCGCGCACCATGCCGGCGAACGTGGGCGGGGCCGGAGAGGATCCCGGCGGGAGCGTCGCCTCCCATTGGCGCAGCCACTCGCCGTTGCGCGACCGCACCGACCGCCAGGCGGCCGCGTCACGACGTCGAATCGGCCGTACGGTGACCCGCTCGTGTGACAGGACCACCGGCCATCCTCGGGTCAGGACCGACCCCTCTCTCCCGCAGCCGACTTCGTCCCGAGATCCCCGGCTCCCCCGCCGTCGGACCGTGGATGGTCGCCGCCGCTCACTTGGTCGACCGCATGCGGCAGCACGTCGCGCAGCACCGCCAGCCCGTCACGTACGCCACCGCGTGAGCCCGGAAGGTTGACGATCACAGTCCGATCGGCGACCCCGGCCAGCCCTCGCGAGAGCATCGCCGTCGGCACACCGGCCGCGACGCCGTACGCCCGGATCGCCTCGGCAAGCCCCGGGATCTCGTAGGTCAGCACGGACCGGGTTCGCTCCGGAGTCTCGTCGGTCGGGCTCACCCCGGTGCCCCCGGTCGTCACGACGGCGGCGGCCCCGGCCTCGACGGCGTCACGCAGCGCCCGCTCGACCGGCTCGCCGTCGGGCACGACGAGCGGGTCACCGACCTCGAAACCCCATTCGCGCAAGGCATCGACGATCAACGGCCCGCCGGTGTCGGCATAGACGCCGGCAGCGGCCCGGTTTGACGCGGTGACCACCACGGCACGGGGCCGGGCTCCACCAGAGGTCATGGGTCAGTCGCTCCTCGACCAGTCGCCACTCTTGCCGCCGGACTTGCGCTCCAGACGGATGTCAGTGATCGACGCCCCCTTGTCGACCGCCTTGATCATGTCGTACACCGTCAGCGCCGCGACCGAGACCGCCGTCAGCGCCTCCATCTCGACCCCGGTGCGGTCGGTCGTACGCACGGTCGCGGCGATCGAGACGGCCGAGTCCTCGACCTCGAACTCGACGGTGACGCCACTGATCGCGAGCGGATGACACAGTGGCACGAGATCGGGCGTGCGCTTGGCGGCCATGATCCCGGCGACCCGCGCCACGCCGAGGACGTCGCCCTTCGGCACGTTCCCGCTCCGCAGCAGCTCGGCGGTCGCCGGCGCGACGACCACCCGGCCCTGCGCGGTCGCGACCCGGTCGGTGACGTTCTTGCCGCCGACGTCGACCATCCGGGCAGCGCCGTGCTCGTCGATGTGGGTCAGCCGGTCGGCAGGCTCGGGAGCGGTCATGGCTAGAACGTACGATCCAGCACCAGCGCGTTGACCGTCTCGCCGGCCGCGATCGACGTGGTCTCCTCCGGCACGACGACCAGGCAGTTGGCCCGGGCCAGGCTTCCGATCCGATGCGAGCTCTGACCGCGTACCGGAGCGACCGTGGCTCCGGTCGCCTCCACCTCGAAGTGCGCCCGGAGATAGGTGCGCCGGTCGGCCGGAGCGGTCACGTCGTCGGTCAGCCGGGCTCGTACGAGCGGGCGACGGTACGGCAGCCGCCCCATCATGCGCCGCAGCGCCGGTACGACGAACACCTCGAACGACACGAACGCCGACACCGGATTGCCCGGCAACGTGAAGATCGGGGTCTGGTCCTCGCCCACGAACCCGAAGCCCTGCGGTTTGCCCGGCTGCATCGCGACCTCGGTGAACTCGACCGTTCCGAGGCGGCCGAGCACGTCCTTGACGACGTCGTAGTCGCCCTTGCTGACCCCGCCGCTGGTGACGACGAGGTCGGCGCGGACGAGCTGGTCGGACAGCGCCTCGCCGAACTCGTGCGGCTCGTCCGAGACGATCCCCACCCGGTACGGGATGGCCTCGGCGGCTTTCGCGGCGGCGGCCAGCATGTAGCTGTTGGCGTCGTAGATCGAGTCGTAGTCGAGGGCCGTGTCGGGTTCGCGCAGCTCGCTGCCGGTCGACATGATGACCACTCGCGGCCGGGGCCGGGCCTGCACCGTCGACCGGCCGACGGCGGCGACGAGGCCGGTCTCCCGCGAGTCGAGGATCGACCCCTCCTTGAGTACGACCTCGCCGGCCCGGACGTCCTCTCCGGCGTACCGGACATGCTGGTTCGGCTGCGGCGGGGCAAAGATCGTGACGTGGGCCCGGCCGTTGTCGGTGGCCTCGACCGGGATCACGCAGTCGGCGCCGTTGGGCACCGGGGCGCCGGTCATGATCCGTATCGACGTGCCAGGTGCGAGCGCATACGGCTGCGATGTTCCGGCGGCCGCCTCACCGACGACGGGCAGCTGGACCGGGCTCTCCTGGCTGGTCTCGGCGACGTCGACATAGCGCACCGCGTAGCCGTCCATCGCCGAGTTGGAGAAGCGCGGCAGGTCGATCGGCGAGGTGACGTCCTCGGCGATCGGCAGCCCGGTCGCTTCGAGCAGCGGCTGGTCGTACGCGGTCAGCGGCGCCAGCGACTCGAGCACCCGACGCAGTTGGTCGTCGACCGATCGAAGCCCGGTGCCGGTCGCAGAGTGCGCTTCCATGTCAGCAGCCTACGACCTCGCGACGCCGAGTTTGCGCGTCAGGAGAGGACCGTGCCGGTGGCGACGCGTTCGGGTGCGCCGGTGTCGTCGAGACGAGCGGCGCCGACCACGCGTACGTCGGCTCCGAAGGTCCAGTCGCCCCGCACCGTGAGCGACTCGGCGTCGCGCATCGACGGCACGCCCTCGGGGAACCGGCCGGAGAACCCGTCGATCGTCTTGTAGTACAGCGGGTCCAGATCGACCAGCGGCAGTGGCGCGGCTCCCGGTACGACCTGGAAGTCCGGGGTCAGCGTGTAGAGGTCCGAACGCAGCAGCAGCAGGTCGTTGGTCGTCTTGACCGGCAGGAAGCGTGACCGCTCCACCTCAATCGCCTGCGCGCCGGCGAACACCTCGATCGCGGCGCCCATTGCGGTCTCGATCTGGATCACCTTCGGCGTCGTCGGATCCGCCGGATCGACCGTCTTGACGTTGCGGATCAGCGGCAGCCCGAGCACGCCCTGGCGCTCCTCCAGCGTCGTCGCGAGGACCCGCAGGTCGAACCACAGGTTGTTGGTGTGAAAGAAGGCATGCCGCTGCTCGTCGGCGAACGCGGCCTTGTCGGCATCAGCGGTCTGGGCCGACTCGCGCAGGATCAGCCGGCCGTCGCTACGCCGAATCGCCAGGTGGCCACCCTTGCGGTCGGCGGGTGTCCGGCGGCAGACCTCGGCCGCGTACGGTGCGCCGCTGGCCGCGAACCAGCCGGCGATGGCCGGATCAGGACCGGCGCCGAGGTTGTCAGAGTTGGACACGGTCGCGTAGCGGAAGCCGGCGTCGAGCAGCTCCTGGAGCACCTTGGAGGCCTCGAGCGCCGTGTAGAGGTCGCCGTGTCCCGGCGGGCACCACTGCAGCTCGGGATCGGCCGGCCACTCGATCGGGGTCAGGTCGTCGGCACGGAGCTTCGGCTCCCGGTTCTGGACGAAGTCGAGCGGCAGCCCGTGCGTGGCGAGGTACGGGTACGCCTTGAGCGCGGCCAGGGTGTCGTCGCGGGTACGGAAGCTGTTCATGAACAGCAGCGGCAGCCGGACGTCGTACTGCTCGCGTAAGTGGCTGACCTGGCCCACGATGATGTCGAGGAAGCTCAGGCCGTCGCGCACGGTCAGCAGCGACTTCGCCCGGTCCATGCCCATCGACGTGCCGAGCCCACCGTTCAGCTTGATCACGGCGGTGGTGGCCATCGCCTGGCGAGCGTCCTCGGACGGCACGTCGAGCTCGGCGGCCCGCGGCACACTCGTCAGCGGCTCGATGTCGGACTCGGCTATCAGGCCGGTCGCGCCCCGCTCCAGCTCACCGTAGTAATAGGTAAAGACGTCGATCGCCCGCGGATGCACCCTCGCCGCTTCCATCGCCTCGCGCGCCTGCTGCAACCCCTGCTCGCTCATGGCCCGCATCGTAGGCGAGGCCGCCTCACTAGAGCGTTGTCAGCCCCATCTGGCCCCAGGGGGCAACCTCGGGCTGACAACTCGGCGGCTAGCCTGGCGGCGTGGAGTTCGAGGACGTCGCCGCCGCGAAACAAGCCATGCGAGAGCGGATCCTCGAAGGTCGCGGCGGCCTGATCGACGACGAGCTCCAGACGCATGCCGCCGGCATCGCCGAGCAGGCGCTCGCTCTTCCACAGCTCGATGCAGCCGAGACGGTCGCGGCCTACTACTCGATCGGCTCCGAGCCAGGCACGCGGGCGATCGTACGGACCCTGCTCGACTCCGGCCGTCGCGTACTGCTGCCGATCGTCCTCGAGGACTTCGACCTCGACTGGGCCGAGCTGACCAATCCCGGTGACCTCGAGACCGCCGGCCGCCTCGGATTGAAGGAGCCGACCGGGTCCCGCCTCGGCCCCGATGCCATCGCCGCCGCCGACCTGCTGCTGTGTCCGGGCCTCGCGGTGGACGTCACCGGTGCCCGACTCGGCCGTGGCGCCGGCTGCTACGACCGGGCGCTGGCCCGCGTCGACGCCGACACCGCCCGCTGCATCGTCGTCTACGACCACGAGGTCGTCGAGTCGGTGCCGACCACCCGGCGGGACCAGAAGGTCAACCTGGCCGTCACGCCGACCCGTACCCTCCCGCTGGGCCACCGGCCGTCCGGACTGTCAGTGCTCAGGACTGATCGACGGGCGTGAGCACCAGCTCGTGGTCGTTCGTGGCGTCGACCGCGTCGCGGGTGTAGGCCCACGGCAGCATGTCGCCGTCGACCCACATCGACGTCTGGTCGGCGTAGTTGCCCTGGTACGCGTGACCGGACTCCCCTGACAGCTGGATCCACCGCGACTGGTCGAAGTTCGACAGATCGACGACCATCCGCATCGACGGCGCCGAGGTCACCTCGAAGCCCTTGGCGGCGTCCCACGAGGTCGCGTCGACCGAGCCGCTGCCACCGCCGACCTCGTATGGCCCGCGGTTGAACATGGACTCGACCATCCCGACGCCGGACGCACCCAGGGTCGGGTTCTCCAGCTTCAGCTTGTGGATGTGCCCCCAGGTCCATTGGCTCGCGTCGCGTGCCTGGTACATCGTCATGTCGTCCCGCGCGTCCAGCAACGCCTGCCGCAGGATGTCGTAGCGGGTCTCGACGATGTCATCGGTGGTCACGTCGTCCCACCACGAGCTGTTCGGGTCGTCGATGATCTTGGACACGACCTCCCACCAGCGCTCGCCGCCGTCGGGCCAGACCGACTCGGGCAGCTGGTCGTGGAAGGTCAGCGCCAGCAGGTCGCGCCACACGACGTTGAAGTACGCCGCAGCGCCCGAGTCGGCCGGCTGCGTGAAGTCCCAGTCCTGTAGCAGTTTCTGTCCCGACCGGTAGTAGCCGCCGGGCAGCTTGATGTCGAGCAGGTAGGGCACCAGGAGCGCGGCATTGGCGTTGTAGGTGTCCTTCTGCAGGTCGGCCATGCTGTCGACGGTGAGCTGGTCCTTGCCCTTGAGCAGGTCGATGATGCGCTGGCTGCGATAGCCGTAGGCCGAGTCGCTGGTGAGGCGATAGGGGTACTTCCGGCCGATGACGGCCTGGTTCGCCGTCACGATGTACCCCTGCTTCGGATCGAGGACCGAGGGGAGCTGGCGGTACGGGATGTCGCGGACCCACTCGTACCGCGGGTCCCATCCAGGCACCGGCCAGCGGCCGTCGCCGAGCCGCCGAATCGGGATCCGGCCCGGTGCCTGGTAGCCGATGTGACCGTCCACGTCGGCGTAGACGAGGTTCTGCGATGGCACGTCCAGGTGCATCGCGGCCCGATGGAACTGCCGCCAGTTCGTGGCCTGGTTGATCCCGAAGATCGCGTCCATCGTCCGGCCGGGCTGCAGGGCCGTCCAGCGCAGCGCGACCGCATAGGACGTGGCATCGGTCTCGGCACCGACCGTCGCTGCGGCGGCGGTGCTGCCGGCGTCGGCCGCGTCGTCGTCCACGTCGGAGATCAGCGGCCCGTGCCGGGTGGACCGGACCGTGATCGTCACCGGCTCGTCCCGCCCGGCGACCCGGATCTCCTCCTTATGGGTGCGCAACGGCACCTCGCGCTGGCGATATCGGTAGGTCCCCGCGTTGTCGTTGACGTCCTCGAGATAGAGGTCGGTGACGTCGGAGTACATCGTGGTCAGGCCCCACGCGATCCGGTCGTTGTGGCCGATGATCACCCCGGGCATGCCGGCGAAGGTGAATCCGGAGACGTCGAACGGGCAGCTCATCGTCACTTCGTTGCAGTGCAGGCCCATCTGGTACCAGACGCCTGGCATCGACGGCGCCAGATGCGGGTCGTTGACCAGCAACGGAGAGCCGGACTTCGTATGGTCGCCGCTGACCACCCAGGAGTTCGATCCGAGGCCCTTGAGGGAGTCCGAGCTGAGCACGTCGGGCAGATTTCTCGCCGCATCTCGGATGCCCCGCAGCACGCTGATCGTGTCGGCCGACAGCTGCGGTGGCGGAGCCGCCCGCGACAGCGAGGCGTCCGAGCCGCTCTGGAACCGGCCCTTGCGGATTCCGCCCTTGGTCACGATCGGGTCGTGGCGCTTGTACGGGTAGGACGGGTAGAGCTCCTCGACCTGGGCCGCACTCAGATCCTGCGTCGCCAGCACCCGGTCGATCTCGTCGTCCATGTTGCTGCGGAGATCCCACGCCATGGCCTTCAGCCACGCGACCGAGTCCACCGGCGTCCACGGCTCCGGCACGTAGTCCGGCCCGGTCACCGACAGCACCGTGTACTCCAGTGACAGCTCGCCCGCCGACTTGTCCTCGATGTAGGCGTTGACACCGTCGGAGTACGCCTCGAGATAGCGCCTGGTCGACGGCGACAGTTGCTCGAGCTCGCGTCGGGCCACGTCGCGCCAGCCGAGCGTACGCACGAACTTGTCGGTCTCGATCGCGTCTGCACCGACCAGCTCAGACAGCCTTCCCGCGGTGAGATGGCGCCGGAAGTCCATCTCGAAGAAGCGATCCTGCGCCTGGACGTACCCCTGCGTGTAGAACAGGTCGGTCGGATTGTCCGCATAGATCTGCGGGATCCCGTTCGAGTCCCGGATCACCTCGACCTGGTCACGCAGCCCGACCACATTGACCTGGCCGTCGACCTGCGGAAACGAGCGCCGCACCGTCACGACCGCGAAGACCGACGCCGACACCGCCAACACGACGACCACGATCGCGATGTAGAGGAGGTAGCTGCGGCGCACCCGAGCATTCTGCCCGCTGTCGCAGACGTCCCCGCGTCCGGCTGCACTCGACGGCGGTCTCCGCAGGTGGCGAGCCTGATGGGTACGCCGGTGGCTTTCCTCGACTTGACGGACAAGGCACAATTGGCAGTCGAAGGGGTCGAGTGCTAGAGCTGGGCCCGGAGAAGGAGACCGACGCCGTGCCGACCTACCAGTACTCCTGCACCGCCTGCGGATCCCCGCTGGAGGCCCAGCAGAGCTTCAGCGACGACCCGCTGACCGTCTGCCCGGAGTGCGGCGGGCGGCTGCGCAAGGTGTTCAGCGCGGTCGGTGTCGTCTTCAAGGGCTCCGGCTTCTACCGCACCGACAGCCGGGCCGGCCAGAACGGCAGCGACGCCGCCAAGACCAAGTCGAAGTCGTCCAGCGACTCCGGCACGAGCTCGTCCGGCAAGGACTCCGGCTCCAGCTCCGGCGACTCGAAGGGCTCGAACGGCTCGAGCAGCTCGTCGCCGAAGGAGACCGCGAAGGCCGGCTCCTCGACCTGACCCGCCCGGCCTCGCCACTGAGGCTGTGGACGACGCGCACAACGATCGCGGTGCGCGCCTACGGTCCCTGGCATGAGCCGGACCCGACTCCATGCCATCCGCCGCGACTTGCGGCGAGCTCTGTACGCCCGGCGGCGCCTGTTGGCCGGGATCTTCGCCGCCCTCGCAGTTGTCGCCGCGATTCAGGCCGCTCGACCGGCTCCGCCGCCCACGCGGGTCGTCCTCACCGCGGCGACCGATCTGCGAGCCGGCGAGGTGCTGTCGCCAGAGGATGTCGCCCTCGTCGAGTCGGCGCCTGAGCTGGTCCCCGACGGCGCACTCGACCCGGCCGAGCCGCCGTTCGGTCGCACGCTGGCCGGGCCGGTGCGCGCCGGTGAGCCCCTGACCGACGTGCGCCTGGTCCAAGGGTGAGTTGCTCGCCGGCTTCGATCCCGGCACGGTCCTGGCGACGGTGCGAGTCTTCGATCCCGCGGCCGCTGTGCATCTGGAGCCTGGGGACCGGGTCGACGTGGTGGGCAGCGATCCGCGAGGTGGTCTGACCGCGTCGGTCATCGCGCCGGACGCGACCGTCGTGATTCCACCGACGGCCGACGACGCCATCACCCTCGGCGACGGAGCACCGGTCGTGGTCGCCGTAGACGAGCCCACTGCGCTGGCGCTGGCCGATGCGGCAGTGCGACAGCAGCTCACCGTCGTGCTCCGCGAGTAGGCGCCGATAGGCTGTTTCGCCGACCCGTACCCCAATGCATAGGTAGGCGCAGCGTGCTCAAGGGATTCAGGGACTTTCTGGTCAGGGGCAACCTCATCGAGCTCGCGGTGGCCTTCGTCATCGGCCTCGCGTTCGCGACCGTCGTCACCTCGTTCGTGGACAACATCCTGATGCCGATCATCGGCAAGTTCGGCGGGCAGCCCGACTTCAGCGGGATCGACGTCCTCGACATCCCCGTCGGGGCCTTCATCAACGACCTGGTGTCGTTCGTGCTGATCGCCGCCGCGGTCTACTTCATCGTCGTGATGCCGTACAACCGGATCCGCGAGCTCCGCAAGAAGGAGGAGCCGGATGAGGCCGAGCAGCTCGAGGAGACGGTGCTTCTGCTCCGCGAGATTCGCGACGCACTCGTCCGGTCCAACTCGGGCGGCACCACCGGCTGAGCCCGTTCCTCAACCGTGGTGCGGCGGCACCTCGCGGCGGAGTCGCTCGTCGGCATCGCCGTCGTCGTCGCCCCAGCCGGATGCCGACTCGTCCAGAGTCACGTCCGGCAGCAGGTCGCCCAATCGATCCGGCTCGCGATCGCGGCCGGCGTCGTCGGCGCGGTCGTCGTCCGGCTCGTCCGGCTCGCCGCCGCTCATGCACTCACCACGTCGAGCAGCCAGTCCGTGCCGAACTGCGGATGATCCGATCGCCAGGCGGCCGCGGTCGCCAGGGCCTCCGACCGGACCCGCTGGGACCGGGTCAGCGGTTCGAGGCGGTCACCGCCGAGTCGCTGGAGCAGCCGGGATATGAAGGCCGCGTCCGTGGCGCCGACCGCGCGGCCGTACGCCACGACGAGGTCGGCGCGTCGGATCGGCTCGGCGCCCACGTTGTAGATGCCGGACGGCGCGGTCAGGCTCGCCACGACAGCGGTGCCGATGTCGTCGACGTGCACCACGTGGGTCCAGCCCTCGGGCGCTCCGAGTCCGATCGGCCGGCCGGCCTTGGCGCGACGCAGCCGCCACCGGGTCAGTCCGTCGTCGCCGATGATCGAGCCGAAGCGCAGGATCACGCTCTCGTGCCCGGCGTCGCGGAACTCCTCAGCCGCGGTCTCGGCGAGAATCACCGGCTCCGTCGCAGCCGTGACCGAGATCGGGCTGGACTCGGTGATCCAGTTGTCGCCGGCGTCGGCGTACAGATAGGAGACGCTCTCCTGGATCAGCCGGCACACCCCAGCCGTACGCGCCGCCTTGGCAACGATCCGCGATCCTTCCGAGCGCAGCCGGTCGTTGGCCCGCCAGGCGCCGGCCCGAAGGCCCGACCAACCGATCGGCATCCGGGTGGCCATGTTGCAGATGACGTCGCAGCCCTCGAAGGCCTCGGCCAGCCGGACCTGATCGAACAGGGTGCCGCGGACCGGCAGCACGTCCATCGCATCGAGCATCGCGGCCCGCTCGGGATCGCGGGCCAGCCCGATGACATCGTGACCAGCGGCAAGGAGGCTGCGAACGACGGATCGTCCCATCACCCCTGTCGCTCCGGTCACGAAAACCTTCACGTCCGCCTCGCCGTTCCTCGTGTCGCGGGCTCACCGACGACACCGGGCGCCGGCGGGTAACCCCGGAATCACAGAATCGTAACGGTTTGTCAATCCATTCGCACAGATCCCCAGGTCACCCCATGTCCGCCGATGACCCGAACGTAGGAGAGGATCGCCGCCATGCGCAGTGACTTGTTTGCCGCCGAACACAACGAGGTCCAGACCCAAGAGCGCTTCGCGCTGCAGAGCAAGAAGATGCTCAAGGTCACCCTGGGACCGGACATCCTGTCCGCCAAGGGCGCGATGGTCGCCTACCAGGGTCAGGTGCAGTTCCACCATGAGGGCTCGGGGAGCCTCTCGAAGTTCGCCAAGCGCCTGGCCACCAGCGAGGATCAGCCGCTGATGCGGGTCAGCGGAGCCGGCGAGGTCTTCTTCGCCCGGGAGGGCTATCCGATCTTCCTGGTCCACCTCGAGGGCGACGGCATCAGCGTCAACGGCTCCAGCCTGCTCGCGTTCGACGCCACCCTCGACTGGGACGTCCATCGCACCAAGGGCGCCGGCATGTTCTCCGGCGGACTGTTCAACACCCTCATCCAGGGCCAGGGCGACGTGGCACTGACCTCGGACGGCGAGCCGATGATCCTCGACTGCTCCCAGCAGCCCACCTTCGTGGATCCGCAGTCCGCGGTCTGCTGGTCGGCCAACCTCTCGCCGAACGTGGTCAGCAGCATGAACATGAAGTCGATGCTGCGGGGCGGCTCCGGCGAGGCCGTGCAGTACTCCTTCCACGGCCCCGGCTTCGTCGTCGTCCAGCCGTCCGAAGGCCCGAAAGTACCGCCGCACACCCACTGATCCCGCCTCCACGGGTACGCCCGGCGCCGGCCGAAACTCGATGGCCAGCGCCGGGCGTCGTCGTTCATCCTGGGACCGGCGAAAAAGTTCGGAGCCTGGGGAACGAGCGGCGATATAAATCCGTTGGGAATATCTGGGGCGCACCGTACGCTGGCACCGATGGAACGAAACAGTTTCGTTTCATCCTGTAGAAGCCACATGACGGACGGTGACCATGACGCCAGGACAGCTCACAGCGAAGGCCGGTCTGACCCGGCCCCGAATCGCTGACGAGCGGGAAGCAGAGATCCTGGACGCCGCCGTCCGAGTCCTCGCCAAGGTCGGCTACGACCGGCTCACGATGGACCAGGTCGCGGCCGAGGCCCGCGCCAGCAAGGCCAGCCTCTACCGCCACTGGTCGTCCAAGGCCGAGCTCGTCGTCGACGCCATCTCCAAGGCCAAGGGCATGCCCGAGACGCCGCCGGACACCGGCTCGCTTCGGGGCGACCTGATGGCCACTTGGTGCGGCAAATACACCAACCACTCGACGTTGCCGGTTTCGGTGATGAACGGGCTGATGTCGGCGATGCATGCCGACGAGGAGCTCGGGGCGGCCTTCCGGGAGCGCCTGGTCGGTCCGCGGATGGCGGCCTGGCGGGTGCTGACCGAGCGCGCCGAGAAGCGCGGCGAGATCTCCCCCGGCGTCGACCACGAGTTCGTACTCGCGCTCCTGCCGGCGCTGTGTTCCTACTTCGGCACCATGCAGGGCCGGCCGCTCGACGATGACTTCGTCACTCGAGTCATCGACGAGGTCGTCGTCCCGGTCGCACAGCGCACCGCATCTTCAGATCGTGGGTCGGGAGAAGCCATCTCCTGATCTGAAACCAAACTCGCACGAACGCCACCCACGGGGGTGGCCAAGCAGAAAAGGACATGTATGTCTGTCGACTCACTACCTGACAAGGCTGATCAGCCTTCGGAGGAGACGACGGGACGGGCCAGTCGCCACCTGAGTCTGGCCCTCCTGCTGATCACGACCGCACAGCTCATGGTCGTGCTGGACGCCAGCATCGTGAACATCGCGATGCCGCACATCCAGGAAGACCTGGGCTTCAGCAACGCAAACCTGACCTGGATCATCACCAGCTACACGATCGCCTTCGGCGGCCTGCTGCTGCTCGGCGGTCGTATGGGTGACGTGATCGGACGCCGCAAGGTGTTCATGTTCGGCGTGACCGTCTTCGGGGTCGCGTCCCTGTTCGCCGGGCTCGCCCAGTCGGAATGGGAGCTGATCGCCTTCCGTGCGCTGCAGGGCCTCGGTGCCGCCGCAGCCGCGCCCAACGCGCTGGCACTGATCACGACCAACTTCCCGGCCGGCAGGTGGCGCAACCGGGCGTTCGCGGTCTACGCCGCGATGTCCGGAGCCGGCGCCGCGATCGGCCTGATCCTCGGTGGCGCGCTCACCGAAGCCTCGTGGCGCTGGACCATGCTGATCAACGTGCCGATCGGCATCGCGGTCGCCCTGGCCGCACCGAAGCTGCTCAACGAGTCCGAGCCGCAGCCCGGACGCTGGGACCTGCCAGGTGCCATCACGGCGACCCTCGGTCTGGTCTCGATCGTGTACGGCTTCAACCACAAGGCGCAGGTCGCCGACCAGGCCACCGGCCAGCCGTACTCCTGGACCGACTTCTGGACCCTGGGACCGATCGCCGTTGGTGTCGCGCTGCTGGTCGCGTTCGTCGTGCTCGAGAAGATCACGCCGCACGCACTGCTACCGCTGCGCATCATCACCGACCGGACTCGGGCGGTCAGCTTCGTCGCGATGCTGATCGTGCCGGCGGCGATGTTCGCGATGTTCCTCTACAGCTCGCTGTTCATCCAGGAGATCCTGGGCTACGGGCCGCTGAAGGCCGGCTTCGCGTTCCTGCCGTTCTCGGCCGGGATCATGGTGGCGGCTCAGATCGCGTCGAACCTGGCGTCTCGAGTCGACCCGCGCTGGATCGCCGGCGCCGGTGGTGTGCTCGCGACGTTCGGTCTGTGGGGCTACACCAACCTCGACATCAACTCGACGTACGTCACCGGCCTGCTGCCGTGGATCATCATCCAGTCGCTCGGCATGGGCTTGCTGTTCGTCCCGCTCATGCTGACCGCAGTCAGCCGGGTCGACCCGCGTGACGCCGGTGTCGGGTCGGCGGTGCTCAACACGATGCAGCAGGTCGGCGGCTCACTCGGAATCGCGGTGCTCGGCACGATCTTCGCCAACGGCATCGCCGACAAGATGGCGGGCTTGCTCAGTGGCGCGGCCGCGACCGGCAACGGGCCGACCGCGGAGCAGACGGCGCTGTTCGGTCAGCTCGCTCAGACCGCCGGCACCGTGGACGCCTTCAAGGTGGCCGTGGGGCTGATGATCACCGCGACGGTCATCATCCTTGTCGGCCTGAACATCAAGCACGAGGAGCTCTCGTCCGACGGCCAGCCCGCCGGCGGCGACGAGAAGGAGACCGACGAAGAGGAGTCGGCTCCGGCAGTCGTCTGAGACTCACCCCACTTGGGGCGCCCGCACTCCTAGGGTGCGGGCGCCTCGCCATGTCCGAGCTGTGCCCACGGATCTTGAGGGATTGCGGTAGCTATGGCGACCGCGATCCCTCAAGATCGGTCGGCACCCGCCGAGACTGTCAGGCGTGCTGCGTTTCGGCGGCATCCTGGAGGCCGAGCAGCTCGACTGCATCGGCCCGCATCTGCACCTTGCGGATCTTGCCCGTCACCGTCATCGGGAACTCGTCGACGACGTGGACGTACCGCGGGATCTTGTAGTGCGCGAGCTTGCCGTCGCAGTACGCGCGTAGCGTCTCGGCCGTCAACGGCTCGGCGCCGTCGCGCATCCGTACCCACGCCATGAGCTCCTCGCCATAACGCTCGTCGGGTACGCCGATCACCTGGGCGTCGAGGATGTCCGGATGCGTGTAGAGGAACTCCTCGATCTCACGCGGGTAGATGTTCTCGCCGCCGCGGATCACCATGTCCTTGATCCGGCCGGTGATGTTGACGTAGCCCTCGTCGTCCATGACCGCCAGGTCGCCGGTGTGCATCCAGCGAGCAGGGTCGATCGCCTCGGCCGTCTTGTCGGGCTGCTCCCAGTAGCCGAGCATCACCGAGTAGCCCCGCGTACACAGCTCACCCATCTCGCCCACCGGGACCGGCCGCCCGCTGGGACTCACCACCTTCACCTCGAGATGCGGATGCACCCGACCCACGGTCGATACCCGAAGCTCGACGGAGTCGTCGGCCCGGGTCTGCGTGGACACCGGCGACGTCTCGGTCATGCCGTAGCAGATCGTCACCTCGGACATGCCCATGCGCTCGATGACCTGCTTCATGACCTCGACCGGGCACGGCGACCCGGCCATGATCCCGGTACGTAGCGAGCCGAGGTCATGGCTCTCGAACCCCGGATCGACCAGCTCGGCGATGAACATGGTCGGCACGCCGTAGAGCGAAGTGCATCCCTCGGCCGCCACCGCCTCGAGCGTCGCCGCCGGGTCGAACGCGGGCGCCGGGATCACCATGCAGGCGCCATGACTCGTCGCCCCCAGGTTGCCCATCACCATGCCGAAGCAGTGATAGAACGGCACCGGAATGCAGACCCGATCGGCCTCGGTGTAGCCGCACAACTCCCCCACGAAGTAGCCGTTGTTGAGGATGTTGTGATGCGACAGCGTCGCGCCCTTGGGGAACCCGGTCGTGCCGGACGTGTACTGGATGTTGATCGGGTCGTCGGCCGACAGCGTCGTCTCGATCTCCGCAAGCACCGAGGCATCGCCTGCCCGACCGGCGTCGACGAGCGCCGTCCAGGTGTCCCGACCGATGAGGATGACGTCGCGCAGCGCCGGGCACTTCGGCCGGACCTCCTCGATCATCCCGGCGTAGTCCGACGTCTTGAACTCCGGAGTCGCCACGATCGTCTGGGCCCCGGCCTGCTTGAGCACGAACTCCAGCTCATGCACCCGGTACGCCGGGTTGATGTTGACCAGGATGGCGCCGAGCTTCGCCGTCGCGTACTGCACGAAGACCCACTCGGCACAGTTCGGCGCCCAGATGCCGACCCGGTCGCCGCGCGTGATGCCGAGGTCGCGAAGCCCCAGCGAGACCGCCTCGATCTCGGCAGCGAGCTCAGAGTAGGACCAGCGCCGGCCGCTCGCATGCTCGACGAGGGCGTCCCGATCGGGGTACGCGGCCACCGCCTGGTCGAAGTTGGCGCCGATCGTGTCGCCGAGCAGTGGGAGGTCGGAGACACCCGACGCATAGGAAAGTCGTGCCGTCATGGTCGCCTCACCGCCTCGGGTGGCCGCCGCCTAGGAGTTCCATCGTCACCGGGACCGGCGGGTCCGGCAAGGCAGCGCTGTCGCTGGGCGAGAAACGCCGCGTGGACTACTTCTCCTCCGACGGCTCCGGAGTCGCCTCGGCATGCTCCGTACCCTCCTGCCGATCGGCTTCGGTCCATGCCGCGGCGCCACGCCCCGAGCCGTACCCATGCGCCCGGATCTCGCTCCGCAGCTGCAGGATGTTCTCGCGGAGCACGTCGGAGATCAGCTCCTCGGTACGCGGGTCCCTCAGCACTTCGTAGATGACCCGCATCGTCGTCTCGCTCACCGTGTCGACCACCCGATCGTGGAACGGCATCCATGTGATGCGCCCGGTGAGCGGGTCGTCCTTGAGCGTCTCGCGCACCATCGCCTTGATCTCGTCCTCGTTCTCGTGCAGCGCGGCCGCGAGATTCTCGGTGTATCGCCCGGCCTGCAACACTGCGGCGACCTCCTCGAGCACCGCAACGGTGATCGGGAACCGGAACGTGTCGACGACGGTGATCACGATCCGGCTCGTAAGCGCTGCCGTCACCCGCTCGCCGACGAGGCGGTCGGCAGCGCGGCCCACGCGAGCCAGGATGACAATGCCCCAGAGCGCCCACGTCCAGTTGCTGTCTACGAGCGCCGGGTACGCCGCCGGGATCATGCTGATCAGGTCGTACCAGTTGCGCCACAAGTACGACACCTGCCAGCCGGCGTGCCGCCATGAAGCGAGGAACTCCGACAGGAACACGATGCAGATGCCGAGGTCGATCCAGAAGACAGTCCGCTGCTGACGGCCGTCGAGATCGGCCACCGCCGAGTAAATGAGCAGCCCCACCGACAGCACGGCCAGAGCGGCAATGACCAGGTCACCGATGCGCCGTCGGCGAAGACTCTCGACCTCCATGGCACCAGCATGTCGTGTGACACCGTCGACGAGCGGCACAAAACACCCGTACGCCGCGTGTCTCGTCGGTGGGGCGTGGCAGTCTGGTCATCATGTGCCGCAACATTCGGACCCTCCACAACTTCGCGCCGCCGGCGACCGAGGACGAGATTCATGCCGCCGCCAGGCAGTACGTCCGCAAGGTCAGCGGCATGACCAAGCCGTCATCGGCGAACCAGGAAGCGTTCGACGAGGCGATCGAGGCAATTGCCGCGACCACGTCCGCGCTGCTGGAGACCCTGGTGACCAAGGCAGTGCCGCGCGACCGCGAGATCGAGGCCGCGAAGGCCCGCGCCAGGGCGGCGAAGCGCTACGCGTCCTAGTTGGTCCGGTCGTCCGGTTGCCGAGTTGGTCGGCTCGGCGGGCGTGCCGCCGTTAGGCCAAGGCCGATAGCCTGTGGCCGCCCATCCCCGCCCCCGTAGCTCAGGGGATAGAGCAACGGTTTCCTAAACCGTGTGTCGCAGGTTCGAATCCTGCCGGGGGCACTCTCTGCTTCCTCCCAAGTACTGATTGAAAACGCGAGCCGCTACTCATTGCTCCAACGATCGACCGAGCTGCTGGAGTGTGTGAGGTTCGGGGACCTTCGGCCCTTCACGTGCGTCATCCCGCACGACAAGCCTTGAAGGTAGGACTTGTCAGGAGCCTCAGGTCGGGAGGCGGAACATGTCGCACGGCTACGACATCTTCCGGGGAGCCGCCGATAGGGCGACCGGCCGATCATCTTGTCCCGAGACAGCTGCAGCACATCCGCGCACGTCGGGACAAGGCTAGAGCGTGGCTACCTCGTCCGAGGATGACCGCGCTCCTGCCGAAGCCGATCCCGATGCCATCCGACCCCTGCCCGTGGTCAGCAGTGGGCTGGGAGATTACGCGGTACGACGCGAGGTCGCCGAGCTGATCGAGGCACGCGGCGAAGTCAGCGAAGAGTGTCTCCGCATGCTCAAGATCATTCAGGGCCGCTGCCCTGGTTTGCTCCCCGACGCCCCGCTCGATCCTGGAGGTGTCGGACCGGAGATTCCGCTCGATCCGAAGCAGGTGCTGATCCTCGGCACGACGGCAGCTCGGCAGGCGGCGGGGCTGGCGTCCGGCAGCGATGCTGACAGCGTCGTCTGGCGGGTGGCGGACAACGAGCTGATGGTGCTGGTGTCCCGGGTCCGCCTCGACGTGGGGGACGGGATGGTGACGGTCACGGTGCCGGTGCATTGCGACCAGGCGCCGGAGGCGGAGGTCATGGTCCCGTTCGCGGTGGGCAGCGACAAGAGCCCGGCCGGACTGCTGGTGGCGACCGAGACCAGTCCCCGAGGCCCGGCGGCGATCGTCGATCTGTGGGGCGAGGCGCTCACCGCGTTCGCTTGGCAGATCCTCGTGACCATGGTGACCGAGCTCGCGCGCGGAAGTGGTTCGGACACCGATGGCGCGCCGCTCATCCCGGCCGGCCTCACCGGCTCACCCGAGGGCCTGCGCGTACTGACGATGGCGCGCCACACGTTCGACCGGGCGGTCTCATGACGTCCCGGACCGACGCATGACCCTGACCGGCACCGATCTCGGTGCCGTCAGTGATCTGGCCGAGGCACTCGGACTGGTCGACAGCGGCGGTACGTTCCAAGACTCTTGGCTCAGCAACCCCGGTGACCATCTGGCGACGGTGCTGTCCGACGACGCACAACGCGGCGCGCTGCTGCGGTTCGTGGACGAGGCGCTCGGTGGCGGCGAGCAGAGTACGGATGCGGCCGGGCTGGTCTGGCTTCCCATCGTGGAGTCCCGCAAGCCGAAGCTGACCCTCTATGCCGTCATCGACCAGCAGCCGAACTACGTCGGGATCGGCGTCGGCGCGACGTTCGTCAGCGACTCCGAGCCATCGGCGTCGGTCACCGCGCACGTCCCGGTGTTCCAGGCGAACCGCGGATCGTCCTCGGTGACGACGCCCATCTTGCTCGGCCAGCCGGGAGGGCGGGTCTCGGTCTCGGCCGAGATCACGGTCGATACAGAGCCGGCCGTACCGGGCGAGGCCCACCTTGGCAGCGTGACGGTCGGGCTGAGGGTGCCTACGGCCACGAACGACGGCAACCCGGAGATCTCGATCGAGCTGCGTCAGCTCCAGCTTCCCGGGGCTACGGCTCCGAGCGACCTGGTGTTGTCGCTCGACAGCCTCGATGACCTGCAGGACTCGGCGATCGAGCTGATCCTCGGGCTGGTCAAAGCCCAGGCCGATGCGCTGACCGACGGCCCGCTGGAGGCGCTTGCGCGGATGCTCGGCCTTCGGGCCGGCTCGGGCATACCCGAGTTCCCCGTTCAGCAGCTCGCTGATCAGGGAGTCGATGCCCTGGCGACCTGGTTCGAAGGTGTCGTCGCCGACGACACCAGCCGAGGTGCCTGGCTGGAAGCTCTCGCCGACCTGGCCGGTGAGGAAGCCCTCGTCGACGACGGCCAGCTCCGCGTCGAGCTCGACCCGGATGCCGTGCTACGGCTCGGACTTTCGGTGACGCCGGGCGCCAGCGGCCAGCCGATCCTCACCCCCACGGTGTCGCTGTCGGTCGCGCCGAGTGACGACATCCGGCTACGCGCCGAGGCGGACCTTTTCACCCTCGATCTGGGGACCGGCAGTGCGACGGCGCTACCGCGGCTGTCGGTGCAGTTGGTCGCCGGTCGCAGGGAGGCCTCGACCGATCCCGAGCCGGGCGGCACCGACCTGTTGACGACCGACCCCACGTGTCGTGCCATGCGGCTGGGATTCGCCCTCGACCCGCAGCGGCGACCGACCGTGGTGCTCGCGGCCGACGGCGTCGACATCGGAGAGCACCACTACGACACCCTGGATCTCACCAACCCCGACGCGCTCACCGAGATCGCCGGCGATGCGCTCGAGGTGATCGCCGGCGACATCTTCGACCAGCTCGGCGGCGTGGTCGATGCGGTACGCACGCTCGTCGGCCTGTCCCCGCCAGCCGGATTCCCGACGCTCGAGCCGGTCTCGATCGCGCAGTTGTTGCAGAACCCGTTGGAGGCGGTCCGGGTCTACTGGGACGGGCTGGTTCGCGATCACGCCGACGCCGTTCCGGCGACGCTGCAGCCCCTGCGGGACCTGATCAGTGCGGCGTCCGAGTCCACGGTCGACGTCAGCGGGGACGGGCTTCCGGAGTCACCATGGACGGTCCCCCTGGTGGGACCGGTGTCCCTGGAGGTCTACCGCGACGGCGACCTCCTGCAGGTGGCCGTTGCCGCGTCGTACGTGGTCGATACGCTCGGTCAAGGTTGTACGGCCGTCACGTCGTCGGTCCGGATCGGTCTGATCGCGGTCGACCTCGCCAACCGCCATGCGGAGTTCTGCGCCAAGGTCGAGGCACGTCTGTTCGCCACGGCGGCCGGCAAGGACTATGCGCGATTCCAGATCGGCGACGTCGACGTACGGGCCGAGCACGTCGGATTGTCGGCGAGCTGGCAGCCGGCCGGCGGTCTCGCAGTCGACGTGCTCACGCCCAACCTGTCCGTGGCGATCGCCGACGACCCGAACGCGACCCGGGTGCCGCTCACCCTGCCCGTCATCGCCGCCGACGCTTCGGTGAGCCTCCCGCCGGAGGGCTGGGACTCCGTCGAGGCGCTGGCCGCGTTGCTCGCCCGCTCGTCCGATGTCGCGTGGATCGGCCAGCTGGTCGACGCGCTCGGCTGGACGTTCGACCAGACACCGGCCGCGCAGCACCTTCGACTGGCCGACCTGGTGTCCGATCCGATCGCCGCGATCAGAGCCTGGCTCACGGCGCTCGTCATGGACGGCCGAGACGGTCTCATCCTCGCCCTGGATCCGATTGCTCGCGTGCTCGGTGGTTCGCCGACCAGCTTCGGTGCGGTGCTCGGCTCCGGGCGACCCGACGACCCGTATCTGGTGGGGCTCGGCGACGACCTCCCGGCGGTGCCCCAACTCGCGGTATGGCTGCTGCCCGACGGACCCAGCCGGGTCCCGTCGGCTGCCGGTCCCGTGTTGCGCGCCTGGCGTCCGGGCAATCCGGGCCTCGACGCCGGCACCCTGCGTCAAGCACTCGACGACGAGGCGACCATGGCCACCGAGATCGCCGACCTCGTCAGCGGTCGCCCGGACATCGCAGCCGGGCTCGAGGCGCTTGCCGTGCGGTGGCTGGGCACGGACGGGCGCATCGTGGCGCCGACCGGCGACGTGCCTGAAGTCAGCATTCACCGCGTCGACGACGTGTCGACCGCCGGACTCGCCGACTCGCTCGATCTGGAAACCGTCCTCGGGCACGCACCAGCCGACACCGTGGCCCACATCGTCGTCGCTCGGCCGAGTGCCGACCTCAGCGCGATCCGACCTGATATCCCGGCCGAGCGTCGGGTCGATCTTCGGGCGGCTGGCCTGGACCCGGCAGCCTTCGCCATCCCGGCGGGCGCGGGTACGGCGACCGGTGACTGGCTCGTCGTGCTGGGCGGACCGGCGGACTGCGTGCTCGCGACCGGCGATCCGGACGGCGTGACCGGCCAGGCGACCCGGTTGCGGCGCTTCCTCGATGCCTTCGAACCCGCGGAGCTCACGGTCGTCGCGTCGGCCGAGGCTGGGCATGCAGTACTGAAGGCGCTGGCAGATCAGCGGGCGCCGACGGCAGCGCACGTCGTGACGCTCGGCACGGCATGGAGTCCGGTGGCGTTCACGATCATCGACGACCAGCCGGCCGCCGACGCGCTGCGCCTGCTCCACTGGCTGCTCCCAGGGGTCGACGAGGACGAGCCCGACGACCCCGACCTCGCGCTGGCTCGAGGCCTCGTCGACGGCCTGTACGCCATGACCAGCGACGACGATCCCGGCCGCGAGCTTCGCCCACCTGCCTCGGGCGTCGCGACTCCGACCGGCGTCGAGGTCCACGCCATGTTCGGCGTCGCCGGGGGCGAGGCGATCTCCCGCGCGGTCACGGCGGTCGTGGCAGCGGGTCTCTCGACCCGAGCCCAGAGCCGGACCGCCGCGGTGACAGAAGCACCAAGCGGGGCACGAGGTGGTGTACGCCTGCAACTGCCGGCGACCGGCACCGGGATCACCGTCGGCGGGCATCTGACGCTCGAGCTGGTCGGTGCCGACCTTGCCGAGGACGGCGTCGGAATCGACTTCACCCAGGCCACGGTGCTGCGCGCGCGGCTCGAGATCCGGCGCGACGGCGGGTGGCTGGTCGGGGGGCCCGACCCGGGCCGCAGCCCAGGTCCGCGGGCGGGACACGACGTGCGCTGGGTCAGCGCCGACGTCGTGGTGCCGATCAGCGGCGATGCGCCGGCCTCCGCCAAGCTGGTCCTGCACGAGGCGAGCGTCTTCGGTCTGGAGCGCGAGCGCTGGGTGGTCAGCGCCGACCAGGCGGCCGCGGTCGTGGCCGGGCTGCCGGACACCATCGCGGACGCCGTGACCCCGGTGCTGCCGGAAGTACGCGCCCTGCTGTCCGACATCGCGAGCGAGCTGGCCGCCGCCGCGAACGAGGCGGAGAGTACGGCGGTCGCAGCGCTCGTTCGGATGCTGATCACCCTCGACGTCTTCGCGCCGGAGGGCGGAGCGGTCCCGGATGGGACCGACCATCTCCTGTTCGACCCGGCCGAACATGTCGCAGCGGCGATCGCCGACACCGCCCGCCGTACAGAGCTCGACGCGGCGATCACGATCCTGCTGTCCAACCTGCTCGCGGCCGAAGGCGGAAGCGGCGTCGACTTCGACCTCGACCTCGAGGCCCGCTCGATCGCATTGCGCCTGGACGGGAGCCCGGGTGACGTCGGGATGCTCCCCTGGAGTCTGCAAGCGGAACTCAGCGCCACCGCCGCACCGGTGGTCACCGTCACAGTCGGATCTCCAGGACTCACCCCGGCCGGCGGTGCCGAGCTGTCGTTGTCGTACGCCGAGCAGACCGGCCTCGGCGCCTCGCTCGACTGGCATCGCGCCGGCGTAGCGCCACCTGTGCACGTCGGGCTCTGGCCCGAGCCGGACATCGACGCCCTGCTTCGAGGGCTCGCGGTCCTGATGCCGAGCGAGATCGGCCGACTTGGCCTGGACTATCTGCGCGGGCTCGACCCATCGGTCACTCCGATCGTCGACGCGGCGCTGGACGCCATCGGCCTGTTGGGGGCCGCCGACGTCGACGGCGCTCGCAAGGTCCTGTCCCCTGCCGGCCTGATCACCGATCCGGTCGGCTGGTTCTCCCACCCCGACGCCTTCGGCGGCTCTGGAGCCTTCGATGCGTCGAAGGTGGTCGCCTTCCTGGAGGCCATGAAGCCGATCCTGGGCATCCCCGACGACGCCGACGATCTGAATGCCCACGGCAGGTGGAAGCTGAGCGACGACGTCTACATCAGTGCGAGCAGCCGCGACGGTCAGCTGGCGCTCACGGTCGACGTCGACAGCGGAGGTCTCGAGCCGATCCCGACCGCGGCCGGCAGGCTCAGCCTCCAGGTGACAGCCGGCCTGCTGATACCGCTCGGCGCCGCGCCGGTCCCGACGATCGACATCGCGGTCGGCCTCGACGACGAAAGCCAGGGTGTGCCTGGCACCCGAGCGCTGCACGTGAGTCTGGACGGCGGCGCGCTGAGGGTCTTCGTACGGCCGGGGACCGGTGCGGATATCGCCCTCTACCCCGACCCACCGGGACTCGGATCGCTGGCTGCCAACGCCGAGCTGGCATTGCCGTACATCTTGAAGGCGTTGGCCGACCTGGCCCCGGAGACGGACTTCCGTGGCGACGTCGGACGGGCCGTCGCCGCGGTCGGCGACCTGCTGGCCCTGCGTGACAACGGCAATTTCTCAGGAGAGCGGCTGACCGCGTGGGCCCAGGACCCGGTCGCCAGTCTTCGAGCCGCCTTGCTGGCGCCCAGCGACGCCGCGCTGGAAGCTGTACAAGACGCACTCAATCCTTTGCTTGATGCGATGGGCAGCGTCGAGGTCGACCTCGAGGCGCGGGCGCTGTCGATCACGGTGGGTGGCGTGAGCCTGTCGTGGCTGCCCAACCCACTGGCGATCACGATTGCCGCGGAGGCCGACCTGCCCGGCGTCGAACATGCCCGTGTGTCGATCACGCTGAACGACGCCGGCGTCCAGGCGCTGGCCGCCGAGATCGGTCCAGCCGCCATCGACGCGGGCGGCACGACGCTGCGGCCCTTCATCGGAGTCGTCGTCGGCAACGCACCGGCCGGCGGCCGCCGCATCGAGCTTGGGTTGGCCGCCGGGATCGAAGTCGACGCGACGTCGGTGGCAGCACGCTGGTACCTCGACGGTCTCGGTGCCGACGCCTTCGCCCTCGTCGACGAGCTCGATCGCACCGCGCCCGAGCGCGTCGCAGCCGCCTTGATCGGGCTGCTCGTCGATCTGGTCGCCGGGTTCGTACTCACGACGGACGCGGTCGTGGATGCGCTCGGGAAGGACGTCGGAAGCAGTACGGTGCGCGATGTACTCACCGGTCCGGTGCTGGACGCCGACGACGAGACCCAGCTCGACCAAGGGCTGTTCGATCTCGACGGGCTCCTCGACCGCCTGTTCGCGCTCGCGGCCAACCTGGCCGCGGCGCAGCCGAGTGTGCGGATCCAGGAGGTGCTCCGGATCGGACTCACCGGCGCGGGCGGACGGGCCGGGGTGACGATCGGCGTGGACGGCCGGGCCAAGCTCGGCGGGGACGACGTCGTGATCTGGCTCGAGGCCGACACGAGATGGGTGCAACGACCCGACGGTGAGACGCCGGCCGAAGGCCTGTCGCTGTTCCTGCTCGACACGTCCGGGCCGAAGCCGGAGGTGGACACGGGGCTCGAGATCGGCGGGCTGGGACTTCGGGTCGGGCGCGAGGACGCACCGCTGCTCGACATGGCCGTCACCCTGGGCTCGGTCGCGGTGCACGGCTACGGACACATCGGAGCCGGTGACTCCGGCGCCGGCATACAGGTGCAGCTGAGCGACTTGGCGGTCGGGATCGGCGGCGCCGGTAACGGCAGCAACCAGGTCGCCGAGGGCATCGTGAAGGACGCCGGAACCGGGTCCAACAAGCTCGCGCCGTCGTTCAGCCCGGCCCTCGCAGTGCAAAAGCATGGATCGGGCCCGGTCCTGGTGTCGTTGAGCGCCGGCGACCCGCCCGGTCCCTGGTGGCTCTCGATCCAGAAGGGCTTCGGCCCGGTCTACATCGAGCAGGTCGGCTTCGGTGTCACCGTCGAACAGCAGCAACTCCAGCGCATCAGCCTGCTGCTCGACGGGCGGGTGTCGATCTTCGGGCTGACCGCGGCCGTGGACGATCTCCAGCTCTTCTACTCGGTGACCGGCGGCGGGTCGTTCGCCGATCCGAGCAGCTGGGGCGTCGACGTGGCCGGGTTCACCTTCGGCGCCGACATCGCCGGGCTCACCCTCGAGGGCGGTCTCCGCAAGTTCACCGAGGGCGCGAACGTCGAGTTCGTGGGCATGCTGGTGGGTCGATTCGCCGCGTACGGGCTCTCGGTCTACGGCGGGTACGGCACCGGGGTCGGGCCGGACGGGCAGACGTACTCGTCGTTCTTCGCCTTTGGCGCCGTCAACGGCCCGATCGGCGGCCCGCCCGCGTTCTTCCTGACCGGGATCGGTGGCGGCCTCGGCATCAACCGGGCGCTGAAGATCCCGACCGACCTGTCGCGCTTCGGCGACTTCGTCTTCATCAAGGCACTCGATCCGGGCGCGAAGCCGTCGGGCGACCCGATGGACCAGCTCGTCCAGGTGCGCAACGCGTTCCCGATGCAACAGGGCGAGTTCTGGTTCGCCGCCGGGATCAGCTTCACCTGCTTCTCGCTGGTCGACGGCATCGCGGTCATCTCGGTCGCCGTCGGCGACGGGCTGGAGGTCGCGTTGCTCGGCCTCGCCCGGGTCGCGCTGCCCCGACCGCAGGTGGCGCTGGTCAGCATCGAGCTGGGTCTGGTCGTGCGCTTCTCGACCAAGGAGGGCGTGCTCTGGATCCAGGCCCAGCTGACCGACAACTCCTGGCTGCTGGACGAGTCGGTACGTCTGACCGGCGGCTTCGCGTTCGTCACTTGGTACAAGGGCCAGTACGCCGGGCAGTTCGTGCTCACCATGGGCGGCTACCACCCGAGCTTCCACCGCGACGGCTACCCGGAGGTCCCGCGGCTCGGGTTCCGCTGGTCGCTGGGCAGCTCGATCTGCATCAAGGGTGAGAACTACTTCGCGCTGACCTCCGAAGCCATGATGGTCGGCGGCCGATTGGAGGCGTCGGCGGAGTTCGGTGCGGCGTGGGCCCACATCGTGTTCGGCGCCGACGGCATCGTCTACTTCGATCCGTTCCGGTTCGAGCTCGACGTCTATGCGCGGATCTCCGCGGGCGTGACGATCGACGTCTGGATCGGCGAGATCACCATCTCGATCTCGATCGGCGCGGACCTGCATCTCGAAGGTCCCAAGTTCCACGGGCGCGCGAAGTTCAGCGTCGGACCGGTCGGCATCACGGTGCCGTTCGGCGACGCCGACCAGAACCAGAAGGTGTTCCTGGAGTGGTCCCAGTTCGTCGCGAAGTACTTGGAGGAGGCGCCGGGCGGACAGGCTCGCGCCATCTCGGCGATCACCGGCCGCGGCACCCGCGCACCCGGAGCGACCGGCGGCACCCAGGAGAACACCGCCGACGGATCGGCCGGCAACCCCTTCGTCGTGTACGCGGAGTTCGAGGTGGTCGTCACGACCACCGTGCCGACCGCGACGCTCGTCGTGGGCCCGACGCAGATCGGCCACGGCGGCGCCGTCATCGGGGTCGCACCGATGAACGTCCCGAACGCGAACTCGCGTCTCATCCTCAGTCTGGTCGACCCGGTCGGGCTGCCCGGCGTCGAACAGATCGGCCGGCTCGGGCTTGCGGCCAGCACAGGCGGCGGCTTCCCGGCCGGTGTGTGGGGCCCACCGCAGCCGGATGACGATCGCAAGATCCCGTCGGGCGACGTGATCCGGGCGATCGACGGCGCCACGCTGAGTGCGACCGCGTCTCTCCAGAACACACTGGCGACCCCGGTCAACTACTTCCAGGTCGAGACCGGCGATCGCAAGCCACTGCCGTTCGTGTCCGAGCGCGAGCAGCGGGCGCAGTTCATCTCCGATGCAGCCCAGCTACACGACATCGTGACCGCGGTGCCGGACGGCGAGGAGTTGGCGACCGCCAAGCATTGGATGAGCGACGCGGGCATGGGCAA
>Ga0209382_10001559_pt1 | contig 35603 bp, 32 predicted proteins | sample SoiMetdeltSBSDD5_FD_187599 | JGI IMG/M metagenome (GOLD analysis project Ga0209382, IMG submission 187599) | Bulk soil microbial communities from a Populus tree surrounding site in Tennessee, USA - Soil MetaG P. deltoides SBSDD5 (SPAdes) (version 2) | ecosystem: Environmental > Terrestrial >... | reverse complement strand
CGGTCCGCGGGCAGCCCTATTCCATCCGGTACGGTGCAGCGCCGCGCGGCGACCCGCGAGCCGCCGGGTTCTGACCCTGCGTTCGTCGCCGGCCGGGCGTGCCTGCTAATCTGGTCGCCGGTCTGCCCGCCTGGCCCGTTCCGGGCGGCAGGGGGCTGTAGCGCAGTCCGGTAGCGCACCTCGTTCGCATCGAGGGGGTCAGGGGTTCGAATCCCCTCAGCTCCACAAGAAGAGCCGTTCGGCGCTGCGCGGCGAGCGCGAGGAGGACGCCGCGCTGCCGGTGAGCTGGCGGCTATGGACTCCTGTGATTCAGCGCGCGCGGCGGTAGTGCATGGCCACCACGCCGTTGCGGAGCGGCTCCGCCGAGAGCAGCTCGAGCTGGCGCGTGCCGGGCAGCCCGCCCTGGTACAGCGTCGGGCCGTGGCCGGCGATCCTGGGATGGACGAGCAGCTTGTACTCGTCGATCAGGTCCAGCCGGTCGAGCTCGGTCGCGAGCGTGCCGCTTCCGAGGAGGACCCCGGCCGGGGTCGCGTCCTTGAGCTTCTGCACGCCCTCGCGCAGATCGCCGGCGATGTGGTGGCTGTTGGTCCACGGGAAGTCCTTGCGCGTCGACGACACCACGTACTTGGGTTTGGCCTCCAGCTTGACCGCCCACTCGCGCATGGCCGGCGGCGCCTCCTCGTCGCCGCGGGCGACGGCCGGCCAGTAGCTCTCCATCATCTCGTAGGTGACGCGACCCCACAGCATTGCCCCGCCCTCGTCCATGAGACGGGTAAAGAAGGCGTGCGTCTCGTCGTCGGAGATCCCCTCCTGGTGGTCGACGCAACCGTCCAGGGTGAGGTTGAGGCTGAAGGTGAGGAGTCCCACGGCCGGCGAGTCTAACGCCACAACGGCGTCGCGGCCCAGGCGGGCGTCGCGTCAGCGAGCTTGAGTACAGCCGACCACACCACGGTCCGCCGCCTCCGGTCCGCCCGATCCCACGCTCGCCGAGCGCGCGGTGCGAACCGGCCCGAGGCGGTCCGGCCGCCGCCGCGCTCGGTCTCCCGCTCGGTGACCATCACGGAACGGCTCTGCACACCGCCGCGGTCACCGGTCGTCACCTCGAAGTGGTCGAGGTACTCCTCGAACTGGGTGCCGACCCCGGTGCTGAGGCGGATGATGAGGGACTGCCGGGGCAGGTCGCCCCGCCGGACCGGACACCGCTGGGTTGGACGCGGTACTACGACCGGCAAGTGGTCGCGACCTTCTCGCCGGCCTGCTTTAGGGCAAGCTTCCGACAAACTTCCGGAAGTTACAAGGCCAAGCAGGCCAGTCAAGGTTGCTTCCTGGTAACGGTAGAACTCACAAGGCGGCGGGTCTTGACCCTGTGTTCGCAGCGTCGTAGCGTGCGCGACATCACCAAGAATTATCGCAGTCCGAGACCGAAAGTTTCGGTGCACCCGGTTCCCCGTCCAGGCGCAGCCCCGTTCGAAGGGACGGCACATGAGTGACCTCGCGCACTTTTCCCGTAGATCGCTGTTGGGCATCGCCGGTGCCGGCGCCGGCGCGATGCTCCTCGGCGCCTGCGGTGACGGCAGCGGCAGTTCGCCACAGCAGGATCCCAATGCTCCGGCCACGATCAACTGGTGGCATATCCAGAACGACGTTCCACTCAAGCCCGTCTGGGCCGCTTTTGCCAAGGAGTACGAGACCGCGCACTCCAACGTAAAGATCAATATTACCGACCTGGCGAACGAGGCGTTCAAGGCCAAGCTGACCACCGTCACCCAGGCGGGCAACCCGCCCGACCTGTTCCAGTCGTGGGGCGGTGGCGTGCTCAAGCAGCAGGCCGATGCGCGCCTGGTCAAGGACCTCACCAAGGACGTCGAATCGTGGATCGGCAACCTGCTGCCGGCCGCGGTCCAGCCGTACACGATCGATGGAAAGATCTACGGCATCCCGTGGGACATCGGGATGGTCGGCTTCTGGTACAACAAGGAGCTCTTCGAGCGGGCCGGCGTGACCGCGACGCCCACCACGTGGAGCGAACTGCTCACGGTCGTCCAGAAGATCAAGGGCGCCGGCGTCACCCCCATCGCGCTCGGCGGCAAGGACAAGTGGCCGGGCCACTTCTACTGGGCCTACCTGGCGATGCGGGTAGCCGGCCTCGACGCCCTGAAGCAGGCGGCCGTCGACAAGTCGTTCGACAACCCCGACTTCGTCGCCGCCGGCGAGCGGCTCAAGGAACTCGTCGACCTCCAGCCGTTCCAGAAGGGTTTCCTCGCGGCCACCTACGACCAGCCGGACGGCCAGGCCGCGACCATGGGCAACGGTCGCGCGGCCATGGAGCTGATGGGTCAGTGGGCACCGGCCGTACAGGGCTCGGCCTCGACGAGCAAGAAGGGCATCGGCGAGAAGCTCGGTTTCTTCCCGTTCCCGACCGTCGACGGCGGAAAGGGGCAGGCGAAGGACGCCTTCGGCGGTGGCAACGGCTTCGCCGTCGGCAAGAACGCGCCGCCGGCCACGATCGACTTCCTCAAGTTCTTCCTCGACGTCGCCCAGCAGCGTAAGGCGACCGACACCGGTGCGGTGCTGCCGACCACCAAGGCGGCGGCGGACGCGATCAAGGACGCCAACGCGAAGGTCGTGGCGGAGACCCTGGCGTCGGCGACCGGTTTCCAGTTGTATCTTGACCAGGCCTACCCGCCGGCCGTCGGCACCCAGGTGAACGACAGCGTGGCCGAGCTCATCGCCGGCAAGAAGACCCCTGACCAGGTGACGAAGGACATCACATCGACCGCGAAGAGCCAGTAGCTTCCATGCCCATACCGCAAGGAACGGCAGGTACGACCCGGTCGCAGGCCCGACTGCGACCGGGTCGGGCCGGCTCGGGGCCAGCAGCCGGCGGGGGGCCGGTGTGGTGACCCGACCCGCGCTCGCCGACGAGCGACCCCCGGCGCAGGGGTTCCACGACGCGGAGCAGGCGATCGACGCGCCGTCCCGCCGCCGCAACCGGCGGCCCATCGGGGACCGGGTCGCGATCGCGCTGTTCCTGCTGCCCGCGCTCATCCTGTTCACGCTCCTCGTGCTGGCACCGATCGTGGTCGCCGCCTATACGAGCTTCTTCAAGTGGAACGGCTTCGTCGACGTACCGCTGACGTTCGTGGGGCTCGACAACTTCGAGCGGCTCCTCGCCGACGAGGTGTTCCGTGGTGACCTCAAGCGCGGCCTGATCATCATCGGGCTGTCGCTCACCACCCAGCTGCCCATGGCGCTCGGCCTGGCGATGCTGCTCAACCAGCCGTTGCGCGGCCGGACCGTGTACCGGCTGCTGTTCTTCGCCCCGTACGTGCTCTCCGAAGTGACGACCGCGGTCCTTTTCATGATCGTGTTCTCGCCCGAGCGCGGTCTGGTCAACTACGTGCTCAACGGGATCGGTCTCGCCGGCCTCGGTACCACCTGGCTCGCGGACACGTCGATCGTCCTGTACTCGCTGTTCTTCGTCATCTCCTGGAAGTACTTCGGCTTCCACATGATCCTGTACCTGGCCGGCCGGCAGAACATCCCCAAGGAGCTGACCGAAGCGGCCACAGTGGACGGCGCCAACGCCTGGCAGGTGTTCCGGAGCGTCACCCTGCCGCTGCTGGGCCCGACGATCCGGATCAGCGTCTTCCTGTCGACGATCGGGGCGATCCAGCTCTTCGACATGGTCTGGGTGCTCACCGGAGGCGGGCCGGTACACCAGTCCGAGGTCATGGCGGTGACGATGTTCCAGGTCGGGTTCCGCCGCTTCGAGGTGGGGTACGCCAGCGCGATCAGCATGGCGATGTTCATCATCAGCCTCGTCTTCGCGCTGTTCTACCAGCGGTTCGTCATGCGCCGGGACATCGAAGGGGCGGTCACCGTCATGGGAGGACGGCGATGACGAAGCGGGTGAAGTTCACCATCCTCCACCTGATCTCCCTGGTGATCGGGGCGCTCATCGTCGTGCCGATCGGGTTCGGCGTGCTGGGTGGGTTCAAGGACAACGGCCAGCTCTCCACCAGCCCGCTCGGCCCGCCGTCGCCGTGGGTACCGTCGAACTACACCGACATCCTCGCCTCGGGCATCTTCTGGCGGCAGCTGGCGAACAGCACGTTCATCGCGCTGGCGACGACGGTCATCGTCGTGGGTCTGTCCGCGATGGCGGCGTTCGTCTTCGCCCGGTTCACGTTCCGGGGGCGGGAGTTTCTCTTCACCCTGTTCGCGATCGGGCTGATGTTCCCGTTCGCGGTGGCGATCCTGCCGCTGTTCATCCTGTTGCGGTCGTTCGGTCTGCTCGACAACCCGCTCGGCGTCATCCTGCCGCAGGCGGCGTTCGGCCTGCCGGTGACCATCATCATCCTGCGCTCGTTCTTCCGGACGATCCCGGCCGAGATCGAGGAGTCGGCGACGATCGACGGCTGCAGCCGGCTGGGCTTCTTCTGGAAGATCCTGCTGCCGATGGCCCGACCCGCGATCGCCACCGTCTCGGTGCTCGCGATCGTGGCCAGCTGGAACAACTTCTTCCTGCCGCTGGTCGTCTTCAACGACCCGACCTGGTGGACGCTGCCGGTCGGGGTACAGCAGTTCCAGGGGCAGTACTCCAGCGACACCGCCCGGGTACTCGCCTACGTGACGCTGTCGATGGTGCCCGCGCTCGCCTTCTACGCGGTCGCCGAGCGCCAGCTGGTCGGCGGTCTCGCCACCGGCGTCACGAAGGGCTGACCCGAAGAGTCCTCAGTGGAGGGTGAACCGTCGGCCAGACCCGGCGGGCGCGCCCGGCCGGGCTGCCGGCGGGTGAGCGTCTCCAGGTGCGCTCAGTCGCGAGGTGGCAGCCGGACCACGGTGACGAAGAACTCGTCGATTTGTTTGATCACCGAGATGAACCGGTCGAAGTCGACGGGCTTGGTGACGTACGCGTTCGCGTGCAGCTGGTAGCTGCGCAGGATGTCCTCGTCGGCGGCTGACGTGGTGAGGATCACGACCGGTATCTGGCGCAGGTCCGGATCGTTCTTGATCTCGGCGAGCACCTCCCGCCCGTCGCGCCGGGGCAGGTTCAGGTCGAGCAGCACGAGATCCGGCCGGACCGCGCCTTCGTACGGGCTCGCGCGCCGGAGGTACTCGAGCGCGGCCACGCCGTCGTTCACCACGTTGAGCCGGTTGCGGACCTTGTAGTCCTCGAACGCCTCCTTGGTCATGAGCACGTCACCGGGGTCGTCCTCGACGAGTAGGACCTCGATGGGTATGACTTCTGCGGTCACGGTGTCTCCTCGATCGTGTCGGACATGGGCAGGGTGAACCGGATCGTGGTGCCTTCGCCGTGATCGGGGTCGATCCAGATGCGACCGCTGTGGTATTCGACGATCTTCTTCGCGATGGCGAGGCCGATCCCGGTGCCCGGGTAGGCCTCCCGCGGGTGCAGCCGCTGAAAGATCACGAAGACCTTGTCGGCGTACTGGGTGTCGATGCCGATGCCGTTGTCGGCACAGGTGATCACCCAGCCGTCACCGTTGTCGGAGGGCTGTGCGGAGACGTGTACCCGCGGCGGCGTGTCCGGACGGCGGAACTTCACCGAGTTGCTGACCAGGTTGGACAGCAGTGTGGCGAGCAACGGCTCCTCGCCCATGACGACCGGGAGGTCGGTCCAGGTGATCTCGGCGTTGGTTCGCTCGACCAGCGTGTCGAGGGACGAGACCGTCTCCGCCATCACGGCGTCGAGGTCGACCTCGCTGAAGCCGGCCGCCACCCGGCCGATCCGGGAGAACGCGAGCAGGTCGTTGATGAGCCGCTGCATCCGCTGCGCGCCGTTGACCGCGAACGCGATGTACTGGTCGGCGCGCTCGTCGAGCTGCCCGGCGTACCGGCGCTGCAGGAGCTGGCAGAAGCTGGCCACCTTGCGCAGCGGCTCCTGCAGGTCGTGCGAGGCGACGTAGGCGAACTGCTCCAGGTCGCGGTTGGACCGGGTCAGCTCCGCGGCCTGGGCCTCCAGGGTCGCGTTGATCTCCTCGATCCGCGCGCGGGCCGTGGTGACCTCGGCCAGGTCCCGCACGATCTGCCGGCGCATCCCGTCCACATCCCGGGCCAGCCTCGTCAGTTCCGGCGGTCCATGGCTGGCGATCTCGTGGTGGTAGTCGCCGCCGGCGACCGTGCGGACGTCCGCGGCGAGCTCGGTGACCGGCCGGGCGACCAGCCGCTCCTGGAGGATCACCAGCGCGATACCGGCAACGACCACAATGGACGCCGCGACCACGAGTAGCGCCACCAGGATTCCGCTGGCCTGCTTCGCGTCGTCGGCGGCCTGGTTGCTCAGGCGGAAGATCTCCTCCTGGAACTCGCCCACCCGGGCCCGCAGCATGGCGAACTCCTGCCGCCCGGCCTCGGTGACGAGTGCCTGGCCGGCCTGCGGGCCGCCGGTCTGCACGGCCGCGATGATCGGCTCGGCGATCCGGGCCCGCCACCGCGACGCCGCGTCCCGGACCGTCGCGAGGCGTTGCAGGGCTACCGCCTGCCCGGCGAGCTGGCGACCCATCTCCTCGACCAGCCGGCTCTCGTCGGCGATACCGTCCCGGTACGGAGCCAGCTCCTCCGACCGGCCACTGAGCATGTACCCGCGGATCCCGGTCTCCTGGCTGACGAGGGCCGCCAGCAGCTCCTCGGAGTCGGCGCGCAGCGGCGAGTAGATGTCCACCACCGCGTGAACCCGGTCGAGGTTGATCGCCGCGGTCCCGGCGGCCAACACCGCCAGCAGGCCGAGCAGAAAAGCGACCACGATGGACAGAGCCGTCATGCGGCGCCGGAGCGTCCACCGCCGGGCCGCCATCAGGACCCACCGTCCGGCGTGAGGAGAAGCATGGCGACGTCGTCGGCGAGCGGACCGTCGTTCGCCTCCTCGGCCCGGCTCACCAGCCAGCCGGGCAGTTCTTCGTACGGCACACCGAGATTCTGCGCCCGCGACAGGAGCGTGCACAGTCCGGTGACCTCGAGCCGTTCGCCGCCGCCGCCGTTGCGGCCCTCGATCAACCCGTCGGTGTACATCAGCAGTGCCCAGTCCTGCGTGCCCAGGTCGACCTCGGTGGCGGTACGGGCCGCGTCGCGGACGATGCCGAGTACCAGGTTCCCGCCGTTGAGCACGCAGACCTGGCCGTCGCGGAGGAGCAGCGGCGGCGGGTGGCCGGCCAGGCGGAGGGTCAGCCGCCCGGTGGCGAGGTCGGCCCGGACCGTCGCGACCGTGGCGAAGATCTCCTCCTGGGACCGCTCGGAGATGAGCACCTCCTCCATCGCGGGCAGCACCGCTTCGTCGGCCACCCCGGCGAGCATCAGTGCCCGCCACGCGACCCGGAGCTCGACGCCGAGCGCGGCCTCGTCCACGCCGTGCCCGCAGACGTCACCCACCATCAGATCCAGGCGCTGCGGGGCGGTCTGGACGACATCGTAGAAGTCACCGCCGAGCAAGCCACGATGGCGGCCGGCCCGGTAGAAGGAGTGCAGCGAGACCGCCGGCATCTCCATCAGCGGCTGGGGGAGCAGACCCCGCTCCAGCCGCGAGGACTCGGCCTGACGAAGCTCGATCTCGCGCAACCGGCGCGCGTTGTCCTGGGAACGCTTGCGCTCGACGGCGTAGCGCAGTGCCCGGGTCAGCAGAACGCCGTCGACCTGGCCTTTGGTCAGGTAGTCCTGGGCGCCCACGGCCACCGCGGCCATGCCGAGGTACTCGTCCTCCAGGCCGGTGAGGACGCAGACGGCCGCCCGCCCGGCGATCGCGAGCACCTCGCGCAACGCGTCCAGCCCGGTCGCATCGGGCAGGCCGAGATCGAGCAGTACGCAGTCGACACGATCGACCTGTGCCCGCGCCGCGGCGAGCGACAGCGCGACGGTCAGGTCGACCGGTGCGTTGACCTCGGCGAGCAGTTCGCGGACGAGGAACGCGTCATCCGGGTCGTCCTCGACCAGCAGCACCCGGAGGCGTTCACCCCCGGGCGGACCGGCCTGGCGACCGGGCCTGGTGACCAGGTCCGGCCCGCTCACGGCCGCACCCCACCGCGCTCGGTCCGCTCAGCCACGTCTCTCCCGCCCCACGTCTGGTCCAGGTCCCGGACCGTCGCGCTGATCGTCTCATCACGGATGGGCAGCCGCACAACCGTGTCGTGGAGGCGGCCCGTTTTATCGCTTTTGGGATATCCAGCGCCAGGTTCTGGTCCGCCGGCCCGGTTCGTAGCTGGAGTCCAGGCGCTTCGCCACCACACCCGGCAACCCTTGCCCGCGGCTCGTCTCGAGCGCGAACTCGCCGCCGCCGGTGAAGTGCGGTGGGGTCTGCCAGTTGGCCCCGTTGAGGTCCAGGTCCGCCAGCAGCTCGTGACGCTCCACATAGGACAAGTCCATCGTGGACCTGCCGTCCAGCCACAGCAGGTCGAAGATGAGGTACTGCACCGGCGAGGTCGCCGCGATCCGCCGGGCGGTGGCCGTGTCGACCGCTTCCAGGCGCGGCTGCAGCGCGGACCGGCTGACCCGGCCGTCCTTGCCGAAGGCGACCACCTCGCCGTCGAGCACGCACTCGGCCGGCGCGACCGCCTCGGCCAGCCCTCGCACCTCCGGGTACGACCGGGTCACCTCACGGTCCTCGGTAGACACCAACCGCAACTGGCCTCCGGCGACATAAGCGACCGCCCGTACGCCGTCCCAGGCGAGCTCGTAGGCCCACTCGTCGTCGTCGGACGGGAGCTGGCGCGCCGGCGAGGGCAGCATGGGCCGGATCAGCTCGGGCATCGGGTTCCAGCCCGGCTCCGGCGGGTCCATCCGGTGGATCATCCAGTCCTTGCCGTCGGTCTGGAACAGCACGTACCGGCCGGAGACCCGGCTGCCGTGCAGCACGATGATCACTTCGCCGTCGCGCCACTTCTCGGTCTCGTACGTGCCCCGGTCGTAGATGACCATGTGCCCGGCGCCGTACTCGCCGGCGGGGATGTCCCCGGAGAACGTCGCGTACTCCAGCGGGTGGTCCTCGGTGTGCACGGCGAGGTGGTTGGTCGCCGGGTCGCGCGGCAGCCCGCGCGGCACCGCCCACGAGACGAGCACGCCGTCGCGCTCCAGCCGCAGGTCCCAGTGCAGCCGCCGGGCGTGGTGCTGCTGGATCACGAACGTGTCGTCCCGCCCGCGCGGGACCGGCCCCTCGGGTATCGGTTCCGGGGTGCGGTCGGCGCGGCGCTTGCGGCGGTACTCGGCGAGCCGGTCGGGCATACCGGCATTCTCGGCCCACCGGCAACCGTCCCGCGATCGGAGCGCTGATGAACATACCGACGAAACGGTCTGGAAGGGCTGTCCGCCGTGCGGCCCGCCGCAGGGGCGACTAGCCTCTACTTGCCATGATCTGGGCGGGAAGGTAGGGCGGATGGGCACACCGACCTCGGTCGAGGAGCTCGGACCCGGCGACCACGCCTGCCTGACCTTCTCCGACCAGGACGAGCGGCTGGACATCGTCGCGGCATTCGTCCGGGTCGGTCTGGAGCAGGGTCAGAAGATCCTCTGCCTCACCGACCAGGTACCGCCCGAGCGCCTCTCGGCCGAGTTCGGCGAGCGCGGCATGCCGGTGGCCGGACCGCTGCGGTACGGGCAGCTCGTCCTCCGGACGAGTGACGAGTCATGGCTGGCGGAGGGCGGGTTCGCCGCGACCCGGGTGGTCCGCGATGTCGGCGAGGAGGTCGACCGGGCCCGCCGCGAGGGGTACTCCGGGCTTCGCCTCGCCGCCGACATGGGCTGGGCGGCGCGGCCGGTGGCCGGCGTCGAGCAGCTCGTCGTCTTCGAGTCGTCGGTCAACGACCTGTTCGCCGACGACCGGCTGACCGCGATCTGCCAGTACGACCGGGAGCAGTTCGATCCGGTGACGCTCGCCTCGGCGGCCACCGCGCACGCCTGTACGGTCGCCGCGATCGTCTACTACGAGGACCCGGTCGTGCGGATCTGCCGGCAGCACACCCCGCCGGGCGTCCGGGCCGCCGGCGAGCTGGACTACAGCCGGGTGGGCGCGCTGAGCCACGCGCTCGGCGAAGCACTCCGGCTCGACAAGCACGTCCACGTCAACCTGGCACATGTTCACTTCATCGACGTGGCCGCGGCCGGTGCGGTAGTGCAGGCGGCACTCGGCATGGGGTCGGGCCGGCGGATGACGGTCGTCGCCAATGCCCTGGTACACAAGGTGCTGAACCTGGTGGGAGCCGCGGACGTACCCAACCTCCGCGTGGTGGTGGCGCATGGCGAGCCATGACTCGGTGCGGGAGCCCGCGGCCGTGAGCCGGCAGGTCGGGCTGGACCAGGCGTTCGACGGCGGCAGCCTGGTGGCGCTGCGGTCCGCGGTGGCCGCGCACGGCGACCGGTTGGGTCTGGCCGGCGAGCGGCTCGGCGATCTGTTGCTCGTCGCCCACGAGCTGGCCAGCAACTCGGTACGCCACGGTGGTGGCAAGGGGCGGTTGCGGCTGTGGGCCGCCAACGGCGCGGTCTACTGCGAGGTGGAGGATCGCGGTGGTGGGTTCTCCACGGACGCCACGGCGGTGGGGTACGCGGCACCGCCGCCGGGCGCCTCGAACGGTCGGGGGCTGTGGCTCGTCCGGCAGCTCTCCGACACGGTGGACATCCGGACCGGAGTCGCCGGTACCGCGATCGTCGCCCGGATCGCCCTGTAGCCGGTCAGGGCAGCGGGATCCGGTAGTCCAACTCGCACCGGTCGGCCGGGATCACGATGTCGACCGCCGCCTCGACCGGGCGTCCGTCCGACAGCATCCGGCGGGTGACCGCCAGCACGGGTACGCCGGGAGCGATCTCGAGCAGCTCGCTCTCCTCCGGCAGCGGCATCCTGGCCCGTACCCGCTCGTGCACCTCGGTGATCGTGACCCCGATCGACGCCAGCTGCGCGATGTTGCCGCCCGGCCAGGGCTCGTTCGCGGGATCCGCGACCGGGGTACCGGCGACCAGGTCCAGCGGGTAGTACGAGTACGACATCTGCTGCGGCCGGTCCGCCGCGTAGAACACGAACCGCCGTTCCAGCAGCGGTGTGCCGGGGGCGACCGCGAGCAGGTCGGCGAGGCCGGCCGTCGCGGCCACCTCGCGGAACTCCTTGTCCAGCCGGTACGCGGACCAGTCGATGCCCTGGTCCGCGGTGAACGACGTGGTGGGTGGGTCCTCGCCGGTGATCTGTGCGGCCTCCTGTTTGTACCGTTCGGAACCCAACCGCCGCACCGGCAACCGCGGCCGGACGTATGATCCGCGGCCGTGCTCGGTGATGATCAGCCCTTCGGCGCGCAGCATCCCCACGGCGAGACGGACGGTGTTGCGGGAGACGCCGTGCTCGCGCATCAACTGGGTCTCGCTGGCCATCGGGGAACCGGGAGCCAACCGGCCGGACAGGATCCGGGCGCGCAGCTCGTCGGCCACCGCGCGGTACTTGGTGCGGCCTGGGGTGGGCACGAGATCAACCGTATCGTCCCTGAGGTCGCTGCCGGCAGCTCGTTGGTACGTGTCGTATAGACGACCATCCACTTCCCCGGGAGGTCGCAGTGGCTCACTCGCCGAGCCGTCAGCGGGGAGCGCGCAGCACAGGGTGGCCACACAGCGTCCGCAATGGACAATCGACCGCACGAGGGGACGACCCCGGTAAGCCTGTGTCGCGGTGCATCGTCGCGCCGCGACACAGGGCTGAACCGACTTACCGTCTGAAGAGGAACCAGTTGACGTTCACGAAGTCCGCGGGCTGGCCGCTGGTGAACCGCAGGAATACGGTGTGCGTTCCGGTCACCGCGGAGACGTTGCCCGGGATGCTCCGCCAGCTCTGCCAGCCACCGGTGTTCGCCACCGCGAAGCTGCCGATCGACGGGTTGTTCACGTTGTCGATCCGGACCTCGACGAGCCCGCTGACGCCGCCACCCGCCCCGGACGCAACCCGGGCGACGAAGTCGCGGGGCGGGGTCGAACCGAAGTTCACCCCGTCGTACCGGGCCCAGTCACCGTTGGCGATGTGGCTGATGTTCTGGCCACCGCCGGTGTCCGTCGTGGTCTCCAGCTGAATGCCGGACTGTGCGTTGAAGCTCTCGGCCTGGATCGTCGCGTACGCGTCCCGGTTGCCACCACCGGTCGGCGGCGGCTGTGTGGTGGGTGGCGGCTGGGTCGTGCCGCCGCCACGGGTGTACACCGCGACGTAGTCCACCACCATCGGTACGCCGGACGCGGTGCCGGCGTTGGGCGATCCGCAACCGCAGACGCCGTTCGGGAAGCCGCCGCCCATCGCCACGTTCAGCAGCACGAAGTAGCCGGCGTGGTTGGTCATGTTCGTCCAGTGCGGCTCGCCGACCTGGTTCTGCGAGACCGTGTGGTACTGCTGACCGTCGACGTACCACCGCAGTTGCTGCGGCGCGGTGCTCGAGTCCCACTCGAACCGGTAGGTGTGGAACGCCGACTGGCACGTGGACCCGGGGCAGGCGCGGTTGGCGCCGATGCCGTTCGTCTCGTTGCACGGCCCGCCCGGACTCACTCCACAGTGGAGGACACCCCAGACCGCGTTGATGCCGTTGACGTTCTCCATGATGTCGAACTCGCCGATCTGCGGCCAGTTCCAGTAATTTCCACGGTACGGGGAACCGAGCGCCCAGAACGCCGGCCAGTAGCCGAGGGCGGCGGCACCGGTGACGTTCGGCATCTGGATGCGACCCTCGATGCGCAGCACACCGCCGGCGGGCGGCCTGAAGTTGGCGCGCACGGTCTCGACGCGCGCCGACGTCCAGCCCCCGGAGGCGGTGCGGATCGGGGTGATCCGCAGGTTCCCGGCACCGTCCTGGCGCAGGTTGGCCGTACTGTTCGTGTACGTCTGGATCTCGCCGGTGCCCCAGTTGGCCGGGCCGCCCGGGTAGCTCGTGCCCGTGTCGATGATCCAGTTCGAAGACGACGGCAGGGTGTTCGCCGCGCCGGTGAAATCGTCGCTCCAGACGAGCTGCCACCCGGTCGGGGTCGGCGGCACGGCAGCGTTCGCGGTGACGGCCGCGGTGGCGGAGGCGAGCAGGAGCGTGACGGTCGCGCAGGCCACACTCAGCCTGCGCCGACGTCTGGCGGGAGACGGATACGGGGCCATCGAGCCTCCTCAACGGCAGGAGCGGGGAGAGAGCGTTTCCGCATGAGTTCACAAGGGACGGGACGCTGTATGTGAGAGCGCTCTCTCATCGTTGTACCGCCCATCGCGATGTATGTCAATGTCTCATGCCGTGGCCGGGAGCGCACGTGACGCGGGCTCGGCCGAGGCTTCCGCGCGCGGTCCGCGACGACCGCATACCAACCTGGTCCCACTCCACCGTCTACTGTTAAGAGTCTTGACAATTAGATGATTGTCTGTCTACGTTGGCGGCCAACCGACGCTCGCCGTGAGGAGCTTCGATGAGACAGTCCCGACGCGCCCTTCCGGCGGGGTTGGCGACCGCCACCGGACTGGCCGTAGCCGCGGTGTTCACCGTCGCGATCCCGGCATCCTCGGCCACCAACCTGCTCGTCAACCCGGGCTTCGAGACCGGCACGCTCGCCGGCTGGACCTGCGAGGCCGGCGCGGCGGTCGTCTCCGGCCAGGCCCGGAGCGGCACGTACGCGCTCGCCGGCACGCCGACCTCGACCACCGCGCGGTGTTCGCAGACGGTCACCGTCGTGCCGAACACCCAGTACACGCTCTCCGGCTACGTCCGTGGCTCGTACGTCTACATCGGGGTCGCCGGTGGCGCCAGCACCTGGACGCCCGGCACCGGCGGGACGTACGCGCCGCTCACGGTCAGGTTCACGAGCACGTCGAGTTCGGTCACGGTCTACCTGCACGGGTGGTACGCGCAACCGGCGTTCCACGCGGACGATCTTGTTCTCGACGGACCAGGCACGGCACCGCCACCGACGACCGGCCCGCCGCCGACGACCAGCCCACCCGCCAGCCCGCCGCCGACCGTCGGCCTGCCCAGGCACGCCCTCGTCGGGTACCTGCATGCCAGCTTCGCCAACGGCTCCGGGTACATCAGGCTGGCCGACGTCCCGAGCGAGTGGGACATCATCAACCTTGCCTTCGCCGAGCCGACCTCGGTGACGAGCGGCCAGCTCCGGTTCACCCTGTGCCCCGCGAGCGAGTGCCCGGACGTCGAGACCGAGGCACAGTTCATCGCCGCGATCCGGGCCAAGCAGGCGGCCGGCAAGAAGGTGCTCATCTCGGTGGGCGGCCAGAACGGCCAGGTACAGCTCACCACGACCGCCGCCCGGGACGCGTTCGTCAGCTCGGCCGCGGCCATCATCGACCGGTTCGGTCTCGACGGCATCGACATCGACTTCGAGGGCCACTCGCTGAGCCTGAACGCCGGCGACACCAACTTCCGCAGTCCCACCACGCCGGTGATCGTGAACCTGATCTCCGCGCTGCGCAGCCTGAAGCAACGGTACGGCAGCCGGTTCGTCCTCACCATGGCGCCGGAGACGTTCTTCGTCCAATTAGGATATACGAACTACGGCCCCGGCCAGTTCGGCGGTGACCCGCGCGCCGGCTCGTACCTCCCGGTCATCCACGCGCTGCGCAACGACCTCACGCTCCTGCACGTCCAGCACTACAACTCCGGCCCCATCATGGGCCTCGACAACCAGTACCACTTCATCGGCAGCGCGGACTTCCACATCGCGATGGCCGACATGCTGCTCGCCGGCTTCCCCGTCAAGCAGAACCCGGCCGACGTGTTCCCCGCGCTACGGCCCGACCAGGTCGCGATCGGCCTACCCGCCGGGCCGCAGGCCGGCAACGGCCACACCCCGGTCGCCGCCGTCCAGCAGGCGCTGAACTGCCTGACCCGGAACACCGGCTGCGGCGGGTACGCGCTGCGTGCCGGCGCCAAGCCCGCCTTCCGCGGGCTGATGACCTGGTCGGTCAACTGGGATCGCTTCTACGGCTGGGAGTTCTCCCGCAACCACGAGCCATTCCTCAACGCCCTCCCGTGACGAAGGAGGAGTCCACATGAGACTCACTCGACGCGTCGCCGTGGCGGCGACCGTGGTGGCCGCCGCCACGACCGCCGCGCTCGTCGTGCCGTCCGTCGCCCTCGCGGCGAACCTGCTCGCCAACCCCGGCTTCGAGACCGGCTCGCTCGCCGGGTGGACCTGCGAGGCCGGCGCCGCGATCGTCTCCGGCCAGGCCCGGACCGGCACCTACGCGCTCGCCGGCTCGCCCGGGAGCACCACGGCCAAGTGCGCCCAGACGGTCACCGTGCAGGCCAACCAGGCATACACCTACTCGGCCTACGTCCGCGGCTCGTACGTCTTCATCGGTGTCTCCGGTGCGGCGACGACGAGCACGTGGACCCCGAACGCCGCCGGGTACACCCAGCTGCGCCTGTCGTTCACGCCCACCAGCAGCGGGCCGCTCACGGTCTACGTGCACGGCTGGTACGGGCAACCCGTCTACCATGCCGACGACCTCGCGCTGGAAGGACCGGGAACGGCCCCGCCCACGACCCAGCCGCCACCGACGACCCAGCCGCCGCCCACCACGCAGCCGCCGCCGACGACCCAGCCGCCACCCACCACCCAGCCGCCGACCGGCAGTCTGCCGAGGCACTTCCTCACCGGCTACTGGCACAACTTCGTCAACGCCGCCGTGGAGCTGCGCCTCTCCGCGGTACCGGTGGAGTACGACCTGATCGCGGTGGCCTTCGGCGAGGCGACCGCCACTCCCGGCCAGGTTGCCTTCCACCTCGACCCCACCTTGTCGAGCGCGCTCGGCGGGTACACCGACGCGCAGTTCCGGGCCGACATCAACACCCTGCACAGCCGCGGCAAACGGGTCATCCTCTCGGTCGGTGGCGAGCTCGGTCGGGTACAGGTGAACAGCTCCGCGGCGGCGAGCGCGTTCGCCGGCAGCGTGCACTCGCTGATGCAGTCGTACGGCTTCGACGGCGTGGACATCGACCTGGAGAACGGACTGAATCCGACGTTCATGGCCGAGGCGCTGCGCGGCCTGCGGCAACGGGCCGGCTCGAACCTCGTCATCACGATGGCGCCGCAGACCATCGACATGCAGTCGACGGGAGCGTCCTACTTCCAGCTCGCACTCTCCATAAGGGACATCCTGACCGTCGTGCACACCCAGTACTACAACTCCGGGTCGATGCTCGGCTGCGACAACAACCAGGCGTACAGCCAGGGGACGGTGAACTTCATGACCGCGCTGGCCTGCATCCAGCTGGAGAACGGGCTGCGGCCGGACCAGGTGGCTCTCGGGCTACCGGCCGGGCCGGGTGCCGCGGGTGGCGGCGTAGTCGCGCCGTCGCTGGTGAACCAGGCTCTCGACTGTCTCGCCCGGGGTACCAACTGCGGCACGTTCCGCCCGCCGCGGACGTACCCGGCGATCCGGGGTGCGATGACCTGGTCGGTCAACTGGGACGCGGCCAACGGGTGGAACTTCTCCCGCACGGTCCGGCCGCACCTCAACACCCTGCCGTGATCACGAGGCGGCGGGCAGGACGATGGTGAAGGTGGTGCCGACGGAAGGAGTGCTGGAGACGGCGATTGATCCACTGTGGTCGGTCACGATCTGGCGGGCGATGGCCAGGCCCAGCCCGCTGCCGCCGGTGGTGCGGCCGCGGGCCGCGTCCGCCCGCCAGAACCGGTCGAAGATGTAGGGCAGGTCCTCCGCCGGGATGCCGGTGCCGGTGTCGCGCACCGAGACGGTGACCGAGGCACCGGTACGCCGGGCCGACAGGGTCACCGAGCCGCCCGCCCCGGTGGCCCGCACGGCGTTGCTCACCAAGTTGCCGAGTACCTGGCGCAGCCGATCAGGGTCGGCGTCCACATGGACCGGTCCGTCCACCGCGACCGCGAGCGCGACCCCGGCCGCCTCGGCCACGGCTCCCTGTGCCGTACGGCAGATCTCCAGCAGCTCGGCGACGTCCACCCGGGTCCGGTGGTACGCCAGCGCGCCGGCCTCGGCAAGCGCCAGATCCTGCAGGTCGTCGACGATGCGCTGCTGCAGCACGGCTTCGTCGTGCAGCGACGTGAACAACTCCGGATCCGGGGTGACCACGCCGTCCTTGAGCGCTTCGAGGTAGCCGCGCAGGTTCGCCAGCGGCGTTCGTAGTTCGTGCGCGACGTCGGCGACCAGCCGGCGCTGGCGTTCCTCGCCGCGCTGCAGCGAGTCGGCCATCCGGTTGAACGACCGGGCGAGCTCGGCGATCTCGTCCCGCCCGGCGACCGGTACCCGCTCGGTCAGGTCGCCGTCGCCGACCCGGCGGGACGCGGCGGTCAGGGCCGCGATGGGCCGCAGCACCCGGCGGCTGAGCACCACCGTCGCCGCCACCGCCAGCGCGGTGACCAGCCCGGCCAACAGGATCACCGGGGTGACCGCGAGCCGTGGCTCATCGCCGATCGCGCCCAGCTCGAGCTTGAGCGGTACCGGGGCGACGCCGGCGGTCCGGAAGCCGAAGACGTTGGTCAGGCAGGCCTGGTCTCGATCGCACTCCGCCACGCTCTGCGCGTCGTTGGCCAGCTCCTCCGGCGCGCTGATCGCCTCGCCCTGGCAGTGGGGAACGCCCTCGGCCCCGGTCGCGGCCGCGAACCGGGGCAGGCCGTACGGCCCGGTGCTGACGTCCACCGGGCTGCCGATGCGGGTCAGGCAGGCGGCCAGCCGGATCCCGCGGCGGTACTCGTCGATCACCGCGGCGACCACCTTGTCCGGATCCGCCACGCCGGCCGGAAGCGTGAACACCGGCCGGACGTCCACAAGGGACGGTGAGGCGGCGGGCAACCGGGCGGTACGCCCGTCGAGCGTGTCGGTGTCGACCACCACCACGCCGGACTCGGTGACCAGCCTGATCCGCTGCCCGGTCTGCGCGGCCAGCAGCCGGACCAGGTCGGGCACCCCCTCCCAGGTACCGTGGCGGCGGCCGTACGCGGTGAGCGAGTCGGTGATCAACGCGATCACCTGGCGGTCGGCCGCGGCCGAAGCGCGTACCTGCTGGGAGGCCTGGCGCAGCACCAACCAGGCGGTGGCCGCCGTCGCGGCGATCGCCACGAAGGTGACCAGGACCAGTACCCGGACCCGGAACGTCATGGCGCCGCCGGAGGCTCGGCGAGGCGGTAGCCCCGCCCGTAGACGGTCTGCACGTACCGTGGCTCGGCCGGGTCGTCTTCGATCTTGCGGCGCAGGTTCATCACGTGCGCGTCGACCGTGCGCTCCAGCACGTAGTGGTCGAAGCCGAAGGCCCGGTCGATGATCTGCGCCCGGGTCAGGACCCGCCCCGGCTCGCCGGCCAGCACCTCGAGAATGCCGAACTCCTTGGCGGTCAACGGCACCTGTCGGCCACCTACCCGTACCTCGAACCGCCCGGTATCCACCTCCAGGTCGCCGACGGTCAGCACGGACCGGGTACCGGCCGCCACCACACCGGCCCGGCGCAGCAGCGCCCGGACCCGTGCGGCCAGTTCCCGCGGGCTGTACGGCTTGGTCAGGTAGTCATCGGCGCCGATGTCCAGCCCGAGCAGCACATCGTCCTCGGTGGTCCGGGCGGTGAGCAGCAGAATCGGGATGGTCGACTCGGAGCGCAGGATCCGGCATACGTCCAGCCCGTCGACCACCGGCATCATCACGTCCAGCACCACCAGGTCGGGCCGGCGGGTGCGGCACTGGTCGAGTGCGGCCCGGCCGTCGCTGACCACGAGCACGCTGTGCCCCTCCCGCTCCAGGTAGATCCGGATCAGCTGGGACTGCTTGGGGTCGTCCTCGGCGACCAGGATGCGTGCGCTCACCGCCCCATCCTGCCTGCCCGGGGTACCCGAGCTGATGAAGGAGTTGTGAAGCACACGGCGTGCACGACTTCTTGACCGGTTCTTCACGGTCTGCTGCCTACCGTCGCGGTCATGACGACGCTGAGAGAACGTTGGCTACGGGTGGCGCGCCGTCGGATCAGGGAGACGCTGGCCCTGCGCCGGGCGGCGGCGTACCTCCGGTCGGTGCGATGAGGGGGCGGTTCGGCGCGGTGGCGCTGGCCGGTGTGGTGGCCGGTGCGGTGACGCTGGCCTTCGCCGCGACCAGGGCGCGCAGCGAGGCCGGTGATTCCGGCGCCACCGGCGAGTTGAGGGTGGTCGAGCAGGGCGACGGCTCGTTCACCACGGCCGGGGGCTCGGCGCCGCGGGTGGGTACCGGGAAGGTACTCCGGTACGCCGTGGCGGTGGAGAACGGGATCGACCAGGATGCCGCGGAGTTCGCCGGCTGGGTGGACCGCATCCTGGCCGATCCGCGCGGCTGGACGGGTGGGAAGCGGTGGTCGTTCCAGCGTGGCGCGGCAGCCGAGCCGGACTTCGTGGTGCGGCTCGCCTCGCCGTCGACAGTGGACACCATCTGCGCCGGGTACGGGCTGGACACGGCGGGGGAGGCGTCCTGCCGGGGCGGCCAGGACGTGGTGGTCAACCTGCGTCGCTGGCTGCTGGCGATCCCGGCGTACGAGGGGGACGTCGGGTCGTACCGGCACCTGGTGGTCAACCACGAGGTCGGGCACTTCCTCGGCTTCGGGCATGTCGACTGCCCGGCTCCCGGCGAGCGCGCACCGGTCATGCAGACCCAGATGTACGGGCTGGACGGCTGCCTGCCGAACGCCTGGCCGTACCCCTGAATTTGTTTGCCTTAACAGATATTGACGCGGCGCGTGCCGCTGCTAACGTCACCGGCATGTGGGATGCCACCAACTATGCGGCTAAGGACAACCTACTGCGCGTAGTCCGCCGGGAGGCGGAGCAGATGTTCGTGATGGCCGAGGCACCCGAAGCGTGGGGGGCCTCGACCGCCTGCCCCCAGTGGCGCGTCGGCGACATCGTCGGCCACCTCATCGACGTCACGGAGAGCTATTTCGTCGGCTTCGACGCGGCTCGGGGCGGATCGGCCGCGCCCGATGCGCTCGGCCTGCGGGACATGGCTCAACTGCTCGATGAGGGCGCCCGGTCGCACCGCCCGCTCTCGCAGCAGGAGGCGCTGGACCGGCTTCGCGGCGACTTCGCCAAGTTCATGGAGCTCTGCGAGGGCCTCGGTCCGGACGACTGGGGCGGGCTCGTGGTGACGCACAAGTACATGGGTCCGCTGCCCGCGTTCTTCTACCCGACGTTCCAGCTGATGGACTACGCCGTGCACTCCTGGGACATCCGGCAGGGCAGCGGGCGCGCGCACGGCCTCGACGGCGACGCGGCCGACCTGCTCGTACCCTTCATGTTCATCCTGTGGCAGGCGACCGCGGCCCCGCCGCCGGACGCGGTACCCGCGGAGATCGGGATCCGGGTGACGAGCGGGCACAACGCCGGCGCCTGGCGGGTATCCGCCGGCCCGGACGGGATGGCGTACCAGCCCGGTGACGTCGAGGACCTGCCGGCGACCCTGGAATTCGATCCGGGCAGCATGGTGTTGACCGCGTTCGGGCGGAGCAACTCTGGCACGATCCGGGGCGATGGAGCGGTGGCCGACCGCTTCCTGAACCTGTTCTTCCGGATCTGACCCCTACTCAGGGGAGGCACCATGATCGACTATGCGGCCATCGAGGCGGAGCGCGACCGCATCCGCACGGAGCACCTGCGCGACGGCAGGTCGACGAGCAGCGCCCGTGGCGTCCACCACGTGGCGCTGCTCAGCTCCGATGTCGAGCGGACGATCCGGTTCTACCAGGACATCCTGGAGTTCCCGCTGACCGAGATCTTCGAGAACCGGGACTACCGGGGATCGAACCACTTCTTCTTCGACATCGGGCACGGCAACCTGCTGGCGTTCTTCGACTTCCCGGGCCTGGACCTCGGCCCGTACGCGGAGGTGCTCGGCGGGCTGCACCACATCGCGATCTCGATGGAGCCGGAGCACTGGGCGCGGATCAAGGGCAAGCTGGACGGGGCCGGCGTGCCGTACCTCCACGAGAGCGGCACGTCGATCTACTTCAAGGACCCGGACGGCGCCCGGCTGGAGCTCATCTCCGACCCGCTCGGCGAGATGTACGGCACGAAGGTGAGCTGACATACCTCGAGCGCCTGGACCTTCGGTCGGCGCGCCAACCCGAGACAGCTAGATCCAGCGCCCGCCCAGCCACATCCGGGCAGACCACTCCGCGTAGGTGAGGATCTGTCCAGTGTAGACAGGGTAGAAGTAGGCGAAGCACAGGGCGACCGCTAGCACGTACCCGCCCGCGGCGATCGCCCCTATCATCCGGCGGTCGACGACGGCCGGCGAGAGCGGCGTACCCGGTGGTGGGGTCATCAACGCGCCCAGCACGAACACGACGGCGAGGATGAGGAACGGCTCGGCGGGCAGGGCGTAGAAGAAGAACATCGTGCGACCCTTGGTGGCCCAGTAGAACCACGGGAGGATGCCGGCCGCGATGCCGAGCGCGATCGGGGGCATCCGCCAGTCCCGCCGGGCCACGCCGAACCAGATCAGCATCGGCAGCACGATGATGAACGACCACCACAACACGGGGGTACCGAGCAGCAGCACCTCGGCCGCGCAGGACGACGACGCGCACGGCCCGTTGCCGGACCAGTAGAAGGCCACCGGCCGGCCCTGCAGGAACCACTGCCAGGGCCAGGACTGGTACGGGTGGGTGGAGCCCAGCGTGTCGTGGAACCGGAACGCGTCCAGGTGGTACTTCCAGAGGTTGTAGAGCGCCCCGATGACCGGCGGCTCGCCCCCGCCACCGCGCTCGGCCGCCCAGCGGTGCCGGCCGTACCCGTCGTCCGAGAGGAACCACCCGGTCCACGTCGCGAGGTAGGTGAGGACCGCGACCACGACGGTGAGGAGCAGCCAGCCGATCTCGTCCAGCACGGTGTCGCGCCACGGGTACCGCACGCCGGCGGACCGGCGCGCCCCGACCTCCCAGAGGAACGCGAGCAGCAGGAACACCGGCAGGTAGAAGATGGCGCTCCACTTCACGCCGAGCGCGCACCCGGTCATGACGCCGGCGGCCAGCCGCCACCACGGTACGGAGGTGCGCCACGACCAGGTCGGCCTGGACGCGCGTCCCAGGCCGCCCGGGTTGGCGCCGGCCTCGATGTGCCGCAGCCACCGCCGGCGCCGCTGGTCCCGGTCGAGCAGCAGGAAGCCGAACGCGGCCAGCAGGAAGAACATGAGGAACATGTCGAGCAGCGCGGCCCGGGAGAGCACGAAGTGCATCCCGTCGAGGGCCATCAGCAGGCCGGCCGTGCAGCCGAGGGCGGTCGAGCCGAACATCCGGCGGGCGATCCGCGTGATCATCAGGACCGTGCCGACGCCGGCGACCGCGGCCGAGAACCGCCAGCCCAGCTCGTTGTTGCCGAAGACCAGCTCGCCGAGCGCGATGCACCACTTGCCGAGCGGCGGGTGGACGACGTACTTGGCCGCGTTGTTCTCGAAGTCCCACTCGGCGCCGTGCTGGAGCATGCCCCAGGCCTCGGTGGCGTAGTAGAGCTCGTCGAACATCTTGCCCCTGGGGTGGGTGATCCCGACCAGCCTGATGATCAGGGCGATCAGCGTGATCACACCCGCGGCGATCCACGAGTACGGGTCGAGCCGCCGGTCGAGGGGGCCCAGTCGGCGCCGGATGAGCTCGGGTACGCGTGCGCGACGGCTCCTCGGCGCCCCGGAGTCGATCACATCCGGGGCGCCGGTCCGGTCCGGGTCAGCGAGCGCGGCTTGCTCCGCGATGGCCGTCGGCGTCACGGCCCGATCGTAGGCTGCGTAGCTGTGAGACGAGAGACCGGCCGCGTGGTGCTGGTCGGTGCGCCGCTGGGAAACCCGGCCGACGCATCGACACACGTGCGTGAGCTGCTGGGTTCGGCCGACATCGTGGCGGCGGAGGACACCCGCCGGCTCGCCCGGCTTGCGCGTGATCTTGGCGTGTCGGTCACCGGCCGGGTGGTCTCCTACTTCGAGGGCAACGAGGTTCGGCGTACCCCCGAACTCGTGGCGGCCGCTTCGGCGGGAGCGGTGGTCGCGGTGATCACGGACGGCGGGATGCCCGGGGTCTCCGATCCCGGGTACCGGCTGGTCCGGGCCGCCCTGGACGCCGGGGTACCGGTGAGCGCGGCACCCGGCCCCAGCGCCGTGACCGCCGCGCTGGTGCTCTCCGGGTTGCCGGCCGACCGGTTCTGCTTCGAAGGGTTCCTCCCGCGGCGGGCCGCCGAGCGCCGGGCGCTGCTGGCCTCGCTCGCCGGGGAGCGCCGGACCATGGTGTTCTTCGAGGCTCCGCACCGCGTCGCCGCCTCGCTCGCCGACCTGGCTTCGGTGTTCGGCCCGCAGCGTCCTGCCGCACTCTGCCGCGAGCTGACCAAGTCGTACGAGGAGGTGCGGCGCGACGACCTGGGTGCGCTCGCCGCGTGGGCCGGGGAGGTGGCGCCGCGGGGCGAGATCACGCTCGTGGTCGGCGGGGCTCCGCCAGCCGGCGCGACCCGACCGGCCGACGCCGACCTCCGGCAGGCGGTCGCCGCCCGCGAGGCGGCCGGCGAGTCGCGGCGTGACGCGATCGCCTCGGTGGCCCGGGAGTACACGCTCCCTCGCCGGACGGTGTACCAGCTGGTGGTAAACGAGTAGGATATCTACCGAAAAGACCGAGATATTCGGGCGGTGCGTCATGGCGAAGACGCTGATTGACGTGGACGACGAGGCGCTGGTCGCCGCGATGATCTACTACGGCTCGACCACCAAGGTCGACACCATCAACCGGGCCCTCCGCGACGCCGCCGCCCGGCACGAGCAGGCCGTCGAGGCGTTCATGAAGGTCGCGACCGAGATCAGCGAGGCGCTGACCGAAGTGGACGTCCGCCGGGAGGCGTGGCGGTGAGCGCGGCGCAGCGTGCCGCGACACCTGGATCGAGGAGGGCATCGAGGAGGGCGCGGTGAGCGAGCGCGGCCGGCCGAGTTCTCCCGCGGCCGTCTACCTCGCCGACCGGTCGGCGTGGCGGCAGATCCGGCACAGCGACGACGCGCGGGACCGGTTCCACGAGTTGGCCAGGCAGGGCGAGGTGGCGGTCTGCCCGATGATCGTGGAGGAGATCCTCTACGCGGCGCGCAGCCACCGGGAGTTCCTCTCCTGGCGGCGCCTCCTCGACACGCTGACCTGGCTGGACACCACCTCGGCGATGCAGCGGCGGGCCTTGGAGATCATGGAGTCCATGGCCCGGCACGGGCACCGACGGGGGGCCGGCATCCCGGAGCTGGTGGTCGCGGTGACCGCGGAGGCGCACAACGCGACCGTGCTGCACTACGACCCGACGTTCCCGCGGATCGCCGAGTACGCGCCGATCTCGCAGCAGTGGATCGTCGGCCGCGGCACCGGGTTCGAGTCGTGACGGGCTGACGCCACGGCCGGCATTGCGCAAGAATGCGCCGGCCCGGCGACCCCGGCGGGTCAGAAGCTCGCGACCAGGAAGCCGAGCGTGATCAGCAGCGGCGCGGCGAGGCTCGTGGCGACGGCGCCGATCCGGGCGGCACGGCTGCCGAGCCGGCCGGCACCGGTGGTCACCGCGATCCCGAGCCCGCAGGCGAGCACGAGCAGCAGCCCGACGGCCCAGCGCAGATGCAGGCCGGCGCGGTCGTCCGCGTACGCGCTGCGGCCGTCCGCGGAAACCATCCGGGCGGTCATCGTGGCGCCCGCGGTGCGCTGGTCCTCGGCCAACCCGAGCATCGCCACGCCGGCGACGGTGAACTCCCCGCCGGCGGCGGTGAACTCCCCGACGCAGCGCTGGCCCACGCCGGTACCCGCGCAGCGTGTCACGGTGGCCGTGCCCCGGTCGCCGTGCCCGACCGCCAGCCACAGCGGCTCGGCGCTGACCCAGGCGAAGAACGCCGCCAGCAGCGACAGCAGGACCATCCCGGCCAGGCCCACGCTCGGGCGGCGGGGTGGCTTGCGCGGCCGGTTCCGGCCGGCGCCGGGCGGGGCGACCTGGGCACCGCGCCGCGGTCGTGGCGCTTCCAGCCACGCATCGAGTGGGGATTCCTGCCCGGCGGGGGATACGAGCACGCGGTCGCGGTCTGGTACCCAGATCGCGGCGGTGTCGTCGTGGAACCGTGGCACCGGAGCCGGCCCGGTGGACCGGACGTAGCCGGGGGTACGCAGCGGCGTCAGCCGGGCCACCGGTGCCGCCCCGGCCGGCGCCGCGACCGCGGGCGGGCCCGGCGGCTCGACCGGAGCGCCCGGCGGCTCGACCGGGGCGGCTGGCGGGCGCGGTGGGTCGGTCCACGGCCCGCCCGCGGTCGCCGAGCCCGTCGGGGATCTCAGGACCGCCTCGATCGCGGCACCCGCGCGCTCGTCCGACTGCCGGGACGCAGGTTCCTCGCCCCACATACTCGTCACGGTCTTCATTGGACAACGCCATAAGCCCTGCTCAGGGGAGCGGCGCCGCGTGTCGGTGGGAAAATCGCCGGGGGATAGGCTATTGACCCATGAGTCACGTCCTCGCCGCGGTCGCCTGGCCCTATGCCAACGGCCCGCGCCACATCGGTCACGTCTCCGGTTTCGGGGTTCCCTCCGACGTGTTCAGCCGGTACATGCGGATGGCCGGCCACGACGTGCTCATGGTGTCCGGCACGGACGAGCACGGCACCCCGATCCAGGTACAGGCGGACCGGGAGGGGCTGAGCCCCCGGGAGCTGGCCGACCGGTACAACCGGGTGATCGTCGAGGACCTGCACGGGCTCGGCCTCAGCTACGATCTGTTCACCCGCACCACGACCGGCAACCACTACGCGGTCACCCAGGAACTCTTCGGCACGCTGTACCGCAACGGGTACGTCGTCGAGAAGACCACCCTGGGCGCCATCTCCCCGTCCACCGGCCGTACCCTGCCCGACCGCTACATCGAGGGCACCTGCCCGATCTGCGGGTACGACGGGGCGCGCGGCGACCAGTGCGACAACTGTGGCAACCAGCTCGACCCGGTCGACCTGATCAACCCGCGCAGCCGGATCAACGGCGAGACCCCGGAGTTCGTGGAGACCGAGCACTTCTTCCTGGATCTGCCCGCGTTCGCCGAGGCGCTGGCCAAGTGGCTGGACACCCGCGAGGGCTGGCGGCCGAACGTGCTGCGGTTCTCCCGCAACCTGGTGGAGGACCTCCAGCCCCGGGCGATCACCCGGGACCTGGAGTGGGGTGTGCCGATCCCGCTGGACGGCTGGCGCGACCGCGACGACAAACGCATCTACGTCTGGTTCGACGCGGTGATCGGGTACCTCTCCGCCTCCATCGAGTGGGCCCGCCGGTCGGGCGACAACGAGGCCTGGAAGCGCTGGTGGTCCGACGACTCCGCGCGCGGGTACTACTTCATGGGCAAGGACAACATCGTCTTCCACTCGTTGATCTGGCCGGCCATGCTGCTCGGCTACTCGGGCGAGGGGGACCGGGGCGGCGAGCCGGGCCGGCTCGGCCGGTTGAACCTGCCGACCGAGGTCGTGTCGAGCGAGTTCCTCACCATGGAGGGCCGGAAGTTCTCCTCCTCGCGCCAGGTCGTCATCTACGTCCGCGACTTCCTGGAGCGGTACGACCCCGACGCGCTGCGATACTTCATCTCCGTCGCCGGGCCGGAGACCCAGGACACCGACTTCACCTGGGCCGAGTTCCTGCGCCGCAACAACGACGAGCTCGTCGCCGGCTGGGGCAACCTGGTCAACCGGTCGGTGTCGATGGTCGCGAAGAACTTCGGCGCGGTACCCACGCCCGGCGAGCTGATGCCGGCCGACCGCGCCCTGCTGGAGACGTCGAAGGCCGGGTTCGGCACGGTCGGCGGCCTGATCGAGCGGCACCGGCAGAAGGCCGCGATCGGCGAGGCCATGCGGGTCGTCGCCGAGGCCAACAAGTACCTGTCGGAGTCGGCGCCGTGGAAGCTCAAGGACGACCGGGACCGGATGGGTACGATCCTGCACACCGCGCTGCAGGTGGTGTCCGACGCGAACACCATGCTGAGCCCGTTCCTGCCGCACTCGGCGCAGAAGATCCACGAGCTGCTCGGCGGCACCGGGGTGCACACGCCGATGCCGGAGATCCGGGACGTCTCCGATCTGGACGCTGGGCCGGACTACCCGATCCTGACCGGTGACTACACGTCCGGAGCGCGCTGGGAGTCGGTACCGCTGCCCGGCGGGCGACCGCTCGCCCCACCACGGCCGGTCTTCCGCAAGCTCGATCCGTCCATCGTGGACGAAGAGCTGGCCCGGCTGGGCGAGTGACGCACCAGGAGCGGCCGCCGGCTCCCGAGCCGCTGCCGGTACCCGTGCTGGACAGCCACACCCACCTCGACGTCGTGGCCACCGATCCAGACGTCCAGATCGCCGAGGCGGTCGCGGTCGGGGTGGACCGGTTGGTCCAGGTCGGCGTCGACGTACCGTCGTCGCGGTGGTCGGCCGCGCTGGCGCAGCGGCGGCCGGCCGTCGTCGCCACCGTCGGCGTACACCCGAACGACGCGCCCCGACTCTCCGATCTGGACACAGCGCTTCGGGAGATCGAGGCGCTCGCCGCCCGGGACCGGGTCCGGGGGATCGGGGAGACCGGGCTGGACACGTACCGCACCGGCGAGGACGGCCGGGCCGCGCAGGAGCGCGCGTTCCGGGCGCAGATCTCGATCGCCAAGCGGTACGGCAAGGCGCTGGTCGTCCACGACCGGGACGCGCACCGGGAGATCCTGCGGGTCCTGGACGAGGAGGGCGCACCCGACAGGGTGGTACTGCACTGCTTCTCCGGCGACGCGGAGTTCGCCACGGAGTGCGTCCGACGCGGATACGTGCTGTCGTTCGCGGGTACGGTCACGTTCCGGAACGCGCCGGCCCTGCGCGAGGCCGCGAAGGTCACCCCGACCGACCAGCTCCTGGTCGAGACCGACGCGCCGTACCTGACCCCGATGCCGTACCGGGGCCGGCCCAACGCCTCGTACCTGGTCCCGCTGACCGTCCGGGCGCTCGCCGAGACGACCGGCACCGACCTCGCCGACCTGTGCGCCGCGATCTCCGCCACCGGCGAGCGGATCTTCGGACCGTGGTGAGCCTGTTGGGCCCGGCCGAGATTCGCGACCTGGCCAAGAGGCTCGGCATCGCGCCGGCGAAGAAGCTCGGGCAGAACTTCGTCCACGACCCCAACACGGTCCGCCGGATCGCCCGCGCGGCCGGCCTGGCGCCCGACGACGTGGTGGTCGAGGTCGGTCCGGGGCTCGGCTCGCTGACCCTGGCCCTGCTGCCCGAGGTCCGGCACCTCCACGCGATCGAGCTCGACGCCCGCCTGGCCGCCGCGCTTCCATCCACAGTGGCCAGTCACGCGCCGGACCTCCTCTCCCGGCTGTCGGTGGTCACCGCCGACGCGTTGGCGGTACGGGCAGGGGACGTCGATCCGGCGCCGACCGCGCTCGTGGCCAACCTGCCGTACAACGTCGCCGTGCCGGTCGTGCTGCACCTGCTCGCCGAGCTGCCCGGGCTGCGGCACGGCCTGGTGATGGTGCAGAAGGAGGTGGCCGACCGGCTGACCGCCGGCCCCGGCTCGCGGGTGTACGGCGTGCCGTCGGTGAAGCTCGCCTGGTACGCCGACGCCCGCCAGGCCGGCCGCGTCCCGCCCAGCGTGTTCTGGCCGGTGCCCAATGTGGACTCCGGCCTGGTCTCGTTCACCCGGCGCGACCCGCCCGCACCGCCGGGGCGGCGCGAGTCCGTCTTCGCCGTCGTCGACGCGGCCTTCGCCCAGCGACGCAAGATGCTGCGCTCGGCGCTGGCGGACTGGGCTGGGAGCGTACCCGCCGCGGAGCGCGTGCTCGCCGCGGCGGGTGTGCCGCCCACCGCCCGCGGCGAGGAGTTGACCATCGGGCAGTTCGCCGCGATCGCCGCCGCGGCCGAGCGGTAGGGTGCTGCCGTGACCGAACCGCTGTCCGCCGAGGAGGAGCGGGACCGGCCCCGCCTGGCCGCCTCCGGGCCGGTCAAGGTCCGGGTGCCGGCGAAGATCAACCTGCACCTCGGGGTCGGGCCGCTGCGGCGGGACGGTTACCACGAGGTGACCACGGTCTACCACGCGGTCTCGCTCTTCGACGAGCTGACCGCGCGCCGGGGCGACACGCTGTCGCTGACGATGGAGGGTGAGGGCGCCGGCTCGCTGCCGCTCGACGAGAGCAACCTCGTCCTGCGGGCCGCCCGCGCGCTGGCGCGGCATACCGGCCGGCCCGCGCACGCCCGGCTGCACCTGCGCAAGCAGATTCCGCTCGCCGCGGGTCTCGCCGGCGGCAGCGCCGACGGCGCCGCCGCGCTGGTCGCGTGCGACGCGCTGTGGGGCACCGGACTCGGCCGGGACGAGCTGGCCGCGGTCGCCGGTGAGATCGGCAGCGACGTGCCGTTCCTCGTCTACGGCGGCACCGCGCTCGGCACCGGGCGCGGCGAGGCGGTCAGCCCGGTCCTGGCCCGAGCCGCCAACTGGCACTGGGTGCTCGCTCTCGCGGGCGGCGGCCTGTCGACACCGGCGGTCTACGCCGAGCTGGACCGGATGCGGGCGACCCGGGGCGCCCCGGAGCCGCTCGGCAGTACCGACGCGCTGCTCGGCGCGCTGCGGCAGCGGGACCCGAACGTGCTCGCCCGGACGCTCGGCAACGACCTGCAGGCCGCCGCGGTGTCGCTGCGCCCCGAGCTGGCCGACACGCTGCGGGTCGGCGACGGCGTGGACGCGCTCGCCGGGATCGTCTCCGGTTCCGGACCGACCTGCGTGTTCCTCGCCCGCGACGCCACCCACGCGGCCAGGATCGCGACCGCGCTGGAGGCCGCCGGCGTGTGCCGCCGCGCGGTCATCGCCCACGGCCCGGTGGCGGGGGCACGGGTCAACTGAGTGGCCAACATCGTCAGCCTGGACCGGGTCGCCAAGGGGTACGGCCCGGCCGTCCAGTTGCTGGACAACGTCTCGCTCGGCCTGGACGAGGCCGACCAGGTCGGTGTGGTCGGCCTGAACGGTGCCGGCAAGTCCACGTTGCTGCGGCTGCTGACCGGCGCCGAGCGGGCCGACGCCGGACGGGTCACCCACCGGCGTGACCTGCGGGTGGCCGCCCTGCCGCAGGCGCTCGACCTGGCCGCCACCGCAACCGTCCGGCAAGTCGTGCTGAGCACCGGCTTCGACGCCGAGCACGAGTGGGCCGGCGATGCGGGGGTACGTACCGTCCTCGATGGACTCGGGCTGCCCGGGCTCGGCCTCGACACGCCCGTCGGCCCGATGTCCGGGGGCGAGCGCCGCCGGGTCGCGCTGGCCGCACTGCTGGTGAAGCCGAGCGATCTGCTGGTACTCGACGAGCCGACGAACCATCTCGACCTCACCGGGGTGAACTGGCTCGCCGGGCACCTGAGGGAACGCCGCGGCGCGCTGGTCGTCGTCACGCACGACCGCTGGTTCCTCGACGCCGTCTGCGCCCGGATGTGGGAGGTCTCCGACGGCACGGTGCGTGCGTACGACGGTGGCTACGCGGCCTGGGTGCTGGCCCGGGCGGAACGGCAGCGGCTGGCCGCAGCCGCCGAGGCGCGCCGGCAGAACCTGCTGCGCAAGGAGATCGCCTGGCTGCGGCGCGGCCCGCCGGCCCGGACATCCAAGCCGAAGTTCCGCATCGAGGCCGCGAACGCCCTGATCGCGGACGAACCGCCGGCCCGCGACCCGGTCTCGTTGCGCCGCCTCGCCACCGCGCGGCTCGGCAGGCAGGTCTACGACCTGCACGACATCACCGTCCGGCTGGGCGACCGGGTCGTCCTGCGGGACGTCACCCTGCTGGTCGGCCCGGGGGACCGGATCGGCGTGGTGGGCGCGAACGGCGCCGGGAAGACCACCCTGCTGCGGGTGCTGGCCGGGGAGCGTACCCCCGACGCCGGCCGGGTCGTGCGGGGCGTGACGGTCCGGGCGGCCCTGCTCTCCCAGGAGCTGGCCGAGCTGCCGGCCGACCGGCGGCTGCTGGAGGCCGTCGAGGACGTGGCCCGCCGGGTCCGGCTGGGCGACAAGGAGCTGTCCGCCGCCCAGCTGACCGAGGTGTTCGGCTTCGACGAGTCTCGATTGTGGACACCCGTGCCGGAGCTCTCCGGCGGCGAGCGGCGGCGGTTGCAGATGCTGCGCCTGCTGGCCCGGGAGCCCAACGTACTGCTGCTGGACGAGCCCACGAACGACCTGGACACGGATACCCTCGCCGCGCTGGAGGACCTGCTGGACACCTGGCCCGGCGTCCTCATCGTGGCCACCCACGACCGGTACTTCCTGGAGCGGGTGACCGACACCGTGTACGGGCTCGCCGGCGGCCGCCTCACCCACCTGCCCGGCGGGGTCGACGACTACCTCGCCTCGGCAGCCGCGGAGCCACCGGCACCGGACCGGACCCGGGAACGGTCGCCGGACCCGCGCCAGCACAAGCGGGAGCTGGCCCGCCTGGAGCGCCAGCTCGAGCGCCTCGACCAGCGCGAAGCCCGGTTGCACGAGGAGATGGCGGCCCACGCCACGGACTACGAGAAACTCAGCGCGCTCGATGGCGACCTGCGCGCGCTGCGGGCCGAACGGGCCCGGCTCGAGGACGACTGGCTGGTTCTGGCCGACCAAGGGCCGGAGCAGGTGCCGGAGGGCTGACCCCGGGGTGCGAAAATCTCCGCCATGTCGCACATCCCCGTCAACCATCCCCTGCGGCCGCTCTACCGGGTGCGAGGAGGCGTTCCGGCCCGGGGGTACCCATCGGGGGCATTAATCCCGTGTTGTTTGGGCATCCTCCGGGGTGAACCGTCCTGGTGCGGGACAATCGGGAGGAGGCGCAAATGGCAGAACACTTACCTGTGAACCATCCGTTGCTCCGGTTCTACCGGGTGCTGGCCGGGATCGCCGGCCTGTACGTGCTGCTCTTCGGCATCCTGGGCGTCATCGAGACCTGGGGTACGCCGCTGTTCGGCCGCGAGGACACCTGGGTGCTCGGGCTCCGGACCAACCTCGGATTCTCGCTGCTGTCCATTGTGGTCGGCGCGGTCGTCCTGGTCGGCGCGCTGGTCGGCGGGAACGTCGACCGGTACATCAACCTGGCCGGTGGCGTGATCTTCCTGCTCTCCGGCATGGTCATGATGACCCTGCTGCAGACCGACGCGAACCTGCTGAACTTCACGATATCGACCTGCGTCGTGTCGTTCATCATCGGCGCCGTGCTCGGCGTCGCCGGGCTCTACGGCAAGGTGGGCACGGCCGAGGAGCGCAGAGCCGAGGAGGCGTTCCGGCACGGCGGGCGGGACCCGAAGACCCACGCCTGGCAGCAGGAGCAGTCACCGGAGGGCGTGGAGCTCAAGCCCGAGGACGCGGAGGTCAGCGGCGGCGGGTGAGCAGGGTGGGCTGCTTCTCCAGGTGGGACAGCCCGTTCCAGGCGAGGTTCACGAGGTGCGCGGCCACGAGTTCCTTCCGTGGCTTGCGCACCTCGAGCCACCACCGGCCGGCGAGCGCGACCATGCCGACGAGCGCCTGCGCGTACAGCTCGGAGAGCTTCGGGTCGTACCCGCGGGTCTTGAACTCCGCCCCGAGCACGTGCTCGACCTGGTGCGCGACGTCGTTGAGGACGGACGAGAAGGTGCCCGACGACGACCCGACCGGCGACTCGCGGACCAGCACCCGGAAACCGTTCGTCTCCCCCTCGATGTAGTCGAGCAGGGCCAGGGCGGCCTGTTCGAGCAGCTCGCGCGGGTGGCCGGAGGTCAGCGCCTTGGTGATCCGGTCGAGGAGGGCCCGGACCTCACGGTCGACGACGACCGCATAGAGGCCCTCCTTGCCGCCGAAGTGCTCGTACACCACCGGTTTGGAGACCTTGGCGCGGGCGGCGATCTCCTCGATCGAGGTAGCGTCGAAGCCGCGCTCGGCGAACAACTGCCGGCCGATCGTGATCAACTGCTCGCGGCGTTGCGCCGCGGACATTCGTACCCGGTTGCGCGGTCGCTCCTCGGTGTCCGCCACCGGGCTATCGTGCCAGCTTCGCGGCGATCCGTTCGGCCTTGGGCCACCGCACGTCATATGCCCATCCGAGCTTCTCGAAGATCCATATGGTCCGGGCGGACGGATCGATCTGCCCGCGCAGCACGCCGTGCCGGGCACAGGTCGGGTCGGCGTGGTGCAGGTTGTGCCAGCTCTCGCCGAACGAGATGATCGCCAGCGGCCAGAAGTTGGCGGCCTTGTCGCCTTCCCGGGTCTCGAACGGGCGCTCGCCGACCACGTGGCAGATCGAGTTGATCGACCAGGTGACGTGGTGCAGCAGGCCGACCCGGACCAGGCCGGCCCAGAAGAACGCGGTCAGCGCGCCCTGCCAGGACCAGGTGAGCAGCCCGCCGGCGATGGCCGGGGCGGCCAGCGAGAGGATCACCAGCGGGATGAACAGCTTGTCGACGCGCTGCATGTCCTTGTCGGCCACGAGGTCCGGAGCGAACCGCTCGCGGTTGGACATCTCCCGGTGGAACAGCCACCCCATGTGTGCGTAGAACAGGCCCTTGGTCAGGCCCCAGATGCTCGGTCCGTAGCGCCACGGCGAGTGCGGGTCGCCCTCGGCGTCGGAGAACATGTGGTGCCGGCGGTGGTCGGCGACCCACTGGGTGGGCGCACCCTCGACCGCGAAGCAGCCGGCCACCGCGAGCGTGACCCGCAACCAGCGCTTGGCCTTGAACGAGCCGTGGGTGAGGTACCGGTGGAAGCCGACGGTCACGCCGACGCCCGCGACGAGGTAGCAGACCGTGCCGATCGCCACGTCCAGCCAGGAGAGCCAGCCGCCCCAGGCGACCGGGACGGCGACGACGAGGGCGAGGAACGGGATGACCACGAAGGCCCAGAGTGCGATCAGGATGCCGGCCGATTGCTTGCCCACCGTCAAGGGCTTCGGGTTCGACGGCGCGTCGGTGGGCGGGGGCGGTGGGTTGAGTAGAGCAGTGGTCATGGCACCTCGCTGAACGGTAGTTACGCTTACGTCACCGTAACCTACGGTCTCGTATTTTGACAGGGGGTGCCACTTCTGATTCGTGCTCGCCTCGCCTGCCGCGGTCGCCCGCTCCCGGGCCGGTACCCTGTATCCGGCACCACAAACGGTGTCCGTTTAGACCGTCCCGGGTCGTCTAATGGCAGGACATTGGGTTTTGGTCCCAAGTATAGGGGTTCGAATCCTCTCCCGGGAGCTGGCGCAGAGGCAGGCTCGACAGGAGTGAGCAACGTGAGAACGGTTGTGGTGCTCGCCGCCGGTGAGGGCCAGCGGATGAAGTCGGCGCTGCCCAAGGTGCTCCACCCGCTGCTCGGCCGGACCCTCCTGGGCCACGTGGTCGCCGCGGGCGGACCGCTGGCCGCGGATCGCACCCTCGTCGTCATCGGGCACGGCGCCGACGAGGTCCGCGCCCACCTGGCCGGGATCGCGCCCGATGCGGTGCCGGTGCTGCAGGAGGAACAGCTCGGCACCGGCCACGCCGTCCGGGTGGCACTGGCCGGGGCACCGCTCGGCACCGTCACCGGAACCGTGGTGGTGCTCAACGGAGACGTACCGCTGCTGCGGCCGGAGACGCTACGCGCGCTCGTCGAGGCGCACGAGGCGGCCGGTGCGGCGGCCAGCGTGCTGACCGCCGAGGTGACCGACCCGGCCGGGCTCGGGCGCATCATCCGCGACCGGGACGGCGGCATCGCGGCGATCGTCGAGGAACGGGACGCCTCGCCCGACGAGCGCGCGATCCGGGAGATCAACGCGGGCATCTACGCCTTCGACGCGGCGGCGCTGACCGACGCGCTGGGCAAGCTGACCAACCACAACGGACAGGGTGAGGAGTACCTCACCGACGTCGTCGAGCTGCTCGTCGCGGCCGGTCATCCGGTCCGCGCCCACGCCGCGCCCGATGAGGTGGAGGCCGCCGGTTGCAACGACCGGGCACAGCTCGCCTCGCTGCGGGCGCTGCTGCGCGACCGGATCAACCACCGCTGGATGGTCGACGGCGTCAGCATCATCGATCCGGCGACCACCTGGGTTGACGTCACGGTCACGCTCGGTCGCGACGTCACCATCGAACCCAACACCCATCTCCGGGGTACGACGTCCGTCGCCGACGGCGCCACCATCGGCCCGGACAGCACGCTGATCGACATGACCGTCGGTGCCGGTGCCGTCATCCTCCGGTCACACGTGGTCGGCGCGACGGTCGGCGCCGGTGGCTCGGTCGGCCCGTACGCCTACCTGCGCCCCGGTACGGTGCTCGCCGACCGGGTAAAGGTCGGCACCTTCGTCGAGGTGAAGAACTCCGAGGTGGGTACCGGCACGAAGATCCCACATCTGTCCTATGTGGGCGATGCGACGATCGGTGAGTACACGAACATCGGCGCCGCCAACGTGGTGGTGAACTACGACGGCGTCACCAAGCACCGCACGGTCATCGGGTCGCACGTCAAGACGGGCAGCGACACGATGCTCGTGGCACCGGTCGAGGTCGGCGACGGGGCGTATACCGGCGCCGGTACCGTCGTGCGGCGCAACGTACCGCCGGGAGCACTCTCGGTGTCCGGTGGCCCGCAACGGATTCTCGACGGCTGGGTCGAGAGTCACCGCCGAGGTACGCCCGCGGCGGAGGCGGCGGCCCGGGCCCGCGCCGCGGCGGCCGACGCCCGCTC
>Ga0209382_10001558_pt1 | contig 35605 bp, 29 predicted proteins | sample SoiMetdeltSBSDD5_FD_187599 | JGI IMG/M metagenome (GOLD analysis project Ga0209382, IMG submission 187599) | Bulk soil microbial communities from a Populus tree surrounding site in Tennessee, USA - Soil MetaG P. deltoides SBSDD5 (SPAdes) (version 2) | ecosystem: Environmental > Terrestrial >... | reverse complement strand
AAGCCGGCGACGAAGATGTTGCGGGGGTTGCCGTACACCTCGTCGGGAGTGCCGACCTGCTGCAGCCGGCCCCGGTCCAGGACCGCGATGCGCTGCCCGAGCGTCATCGCCTCGACCTGGTCGTGGGTCACGTAGAGCGTGGTGATGCCGAATCGCTGGTGCAGCCGGGTCAGCTCACCGCGCATGGCCACGCGAAGCTTGGCATCCAGGTTGGACAGTGGCTCGTCCATGAGGAACACCCGGGGTTGGCGCACGATTGCCCGACCCATGGCCACGCGTTGCCGCTGCCCGCCGGACAGCGCGACCGGCTTGCGGCCGAGCAGCTGCTCGAGGCCGAGGACGTGCGCGGTGTTCGCCACCCGCTCGCGGGCCTCGGGCTTGGGCATGTGGCTGATGCGCAGGCTGAACCCGAGGTCTCGGACACGGTCATGTGCGGGTAGAGCGCATAGTTCTGAAACACCATCGCGATGTCGCGGTCCTTCGGCGGCAGGTTGGTCACGTCCTGACCACCGATGGAGATTGTGCCGGAGGTGACATCCTCCAGTCCGGCCACGAGCCTCAGCACGGTCGACTTGCCGCAGCCGGACGGACCTACGAGTACCACGAACTCGCCGTCCGCGACCTGAAGACTCACGTCGTCGACGGCCACCGTGCCTCCGGGGAACACCTTGCTCACCCGGCCATGGTGACCTCCCTTCTCTGACTTCAGATTGGGCCGCTGTGGTGGTTTCACCCAGAGGCGATGGTCCGCCTCAGTGAAGGACCTTCGTCCGAGCGAGGCGGACTCCGTTAGGAGCCCACTGTGCCGGCGGCGTAGATCAGGATCAGGACCGCCGCCACGGCAACGGTCGCGGCGGTCAGCAGCGCAGGACCTCGGCCGGGTTCGGGCAGGGTACCGGCGCGGATGGCGCGGCCGGCCGCCCGGTAGCGCAGGTAGCCGACGATGGCGGCGACGCTGCCGAGAACGAGCAGCCCGACGCCGACCACGGTCAGGATCACCCGGTGGCCGGCGAGCTGGGCCAACGCCACTCCTCCGGCGAGCAGGGCCAGAGCCGTACGCAGCCAGGCCAGCAGAGTGCGTTCGTTGGCCAGCAGGAAACGGACATCGACGTCGAGCCGATCCTCGCTCGATCGGGTCATGACCCTCCCTCGGCTCCGGAAACAGTAGATCAGGCCCGACGGCGATCGCTGGCGGATACCGTGCGGATGGTGGACTCTTCGGCGGGAATGGTACGGCTGTCCGGTGGCACGTTCCGCAAGGGTTCTGACCGGCATTATCCGGAGGAGGCTCCGGCTCCGCACTCCGTGACGTGGTCGGTCACTGGCGGGCCATGGCGATCCGGTAGCGCTCCTCCGGACTGATGAGGTGGTCGGCGTCGCGAGCGTCGTCGCCGAGGTCGATCTGCACCCAGTGCACGCGCCCCGTGAACTTCGCGTCCTTGGGCCCGTACTCCGGACTGACGGGCGTAGCGCTGTCGGTCCCGACATCGGTGGTCTCGTCGGCCGAGAAGGCCATGGGTTGGGTCGCCTCGACCCGTCCCCGTCCCACCTGCGTCCCGTCGACGAACAGGGTGACGTCACCGCCCTTGCCGAGCCCGCCCCCGTCGTAGCTGAACTCCATCCGCACCTGATGCTCGCCGGCCGGGAGTGGGCGGTCGCCGTCGACGATGAAGTGCTTCAGCCCGAAGAGGTTGTAGCAGTACGCCGGGACGCCGTCTTTGACGTAGAGCGACCACCCGCCGAACGCACCGCCCTGCGAGACGAGGACGCCGTGGGCGCCGGACTCGGGCACGGTGATCTGCGCGGTGACGGCGTGGGATTTGTTCTTGACCACGACGACCGAGTTCTCGCTCAGGCGGCCCATGCCGCCGAAGAGAAGCTGGCGCATACCGCGGATCAATTGGGGGCGTCCGGCCATGTCCGGGTCGAACCGTTCGAACCTGCGGTCGTCCAGCGGGAGAACGTTGTATTTCGCCGCTTCGAGGAGGAAGAGCCGTTGCAGGTCGAGGAGTTTCGCCGGCAGTTCGGCGGCGATGTCGCGAGCCTGCGTCCAGTCGTCCGGAGCGTAGAGCTCCCAGACGTCGTCGTCGTAGGCCGGCATCTTCGTAGCGATCCATGGGGTCGAATGCCGCGTGACCGCGGTCCAGCCCTTGTGGTAGATCCCGCGGTTGACGAACATCTCGAAATACTGCGTCTCGCGCTGGTCGGGGGCATCCGGGTCGCCGAAGGTGTACGCCATCGACACACCCTCCATCGGCGACTGCTGGACCCCATGGACAAAGGTTGGTTCGGGCAGGCCAGCGACGTCCAACACCGTCGGCGCCACATCGATCACATGATGGAACTGGTGCCGTGTCTCGTTTCTGGCGGCGATCCCGGCCGGCCAGTGCACGATCGTGCCGTTGCGGGTACCGCCCCAGTGCGAAGCGACCTGCTTGGTCCACTGGTAGGGCGTGTCCATCGCGTGCGCCCATCCGACCGCGTAGTGGTTGTACGCCTTCGGGGTGCCGAAGTCACCGATGCGCGAGGCCATGAACTCGGCGGTCTCCAGACCGGCGGCTCCATTGAGGACGATCATCTCGTTGAAGCAGCCGTTCGGCGTGCCCTCGGCTGACGCGCCGTTGTCGCCGATGATGCAGAAGATCAGCGTGTCGTCGAGGAGGCCGAGATCGACGAGAGCGTCGACGATCCGACCGGCGTGATAGTCGGTGTGCTCCAAGAACCCCGCGTAGACCTCCATCTGTCGGGCCAGCACCGGCTTCAGCTCGTCGGGCATCTCGTCCCAGGCCGGGATCTCGGCGGGACGCGCCGTCAGCTCGGCGTCGGCTGGAATGACACCGAGTTCCTTCTGGCGGGCGAACGTACGTTCCCGCAACGCGTCCCAGCCATCGTCGAACTCCCCCCGGTACCGGTCCGACCACTCCACCGGTACGTGATGTGGGGCGTGCGTGGCACCCGGCGCCCAGTAGGCGAAAAACGGCTTCGGGCCCATCAGCGCCTTCTGCTGCCGGATCCATTCGATTGTGCGATCCGTCATGTCCTCCGTGAAGTGATAGCCCTCCTCCGGTGTGCGGTCAGGCTCCAGCGGCGTGGTGTTGTGGAAGATCGCGGGTGCGTACTGGTTGGTCTCACCGCCGATGAAGCCATAGAAGTATTCGAAACCTCCGCCTCCGCTCGGCCAGGCGTCGAAAGGTCCCATCGGGCTGGTCTGCCATACCGGTACCTCGTGGCATTTGCCGAACTGGGCGGTCGAGTAGCCGTTGAGCTTGAGAATCTCGGCCAGCGGTGCCTTGGTGTTCGGGCGGATCGAGCTGTAACCGGGTGCGGATGTGGCGATCTCGGTGACACCGCCCATGCCGACCGAGTGGTGGTTGCGGCCGGTCAGCAGCGCTTGGCGGGTCGGCGAGCATAGCGCCGTGGTGTGAAACCTGGTGTACCGCAGCCCGCCCGCCGCCAGGCGTTCGAACGTCGGCGTGTTGACCGGTCCGCCGAACGCGCTGGACGCGCCGAATCCGGTGTCGTCCAGCAGCATGATCACGACATTGGGCGCGCCGGACGGCGGAAGCAGTGGCTCGATGGGCGGGAAGCTCGTATCCGGATCCTTGGCGTCGTACGTTGCCGGGTATGGCCGCTGGATGTGCGGTATCGGCAATGCAGCACGGCTGACGTCGTCGCCCATGGTTCAACCCCCGTCTCCGGACCCGACGTCTCTACCATAGGGCCGATGCCGCTCTAGGCCGGGGCCTTGTCAGAAAACGGCAAGCGGAGCCATCGTCCGGCGTAGAGGGTGAATCCGGGTAGTACGGCCGCCGCGGCGCAGGCCAGCAGCTCTACTGTGGACAGCGGCTCGGTACCGAGCAGCGTGCGCAACGGTGCGAACAGCACCCCAGCGACCTGGAGGGCGGCGGACAGCGCCACGGCCGCGCCGAGTCCCCAGTTGCCACCGTCGCCGCGCCGGCGCGGTGCGCGGACGGCGAGGGCCACACCCAGCTGGGCCAGGCCGAGCACCATGAAGACCATCGACTGCCACGGCCGGCCAGCATGGTACGCGACCAGCCCGGTACCCAGTACCACGGCGGCGATGAGCGCACCAGTGGTCAGGACGGCACGGACCAGGCCGCCACCGAGTACCGACTCCTGCGGGGAGCGCGGCGGCCGGTCCATCGCACCGGGTTCGGCCGGCTCGGCGCCGAGTGCCACTCCGGGTACCCCGTGGGTGAGCAGGTTGACCCAGAGGATCTGCGCGGGCAGCAGCGGGATGGCCAGGCCGAGGAACGGCCCGACCGAGCCGACGCGGTGCCGGGCGCGCCACCGCGTTGGGACCGGTTTCCCGCAACCGGGCCGCCGCCTCGGTAGCGGTCAGCCCGGTCGCGGTCGGGGCATCTGTGATGACGGGCATCAGCGGTACTCCCATCGCGATTGCCCTGCACCCTCACCGTCGCTCCGCGCCGCCCGCGACCGATAGGGGCGATGCGCCGCGCGAGTCGGGACCTTCGGCTCGTCGACGGGTCCATCGCCCCTGTGCGCCGCGGGCGCCGGGCGATGCGATGGATTCGAAGCGGAAGGAGGTGAAACTGATGTCCACGACCATGGTCCGGTGGCGCCCGAGCATGCTGGCGCCGTTCGACCTCAGCGGGTTGTTCCCGTTCCTCGCCCCGGAGATCCGGATCGAGCAGGTGCTCGAGGACGGTCAGTACGTGGTGCGCGCGGAGATCCCCGGTATCGACCCGGACAAGGACCTCGAGGTCACGGTCGCCGACGGCCTGCTGAAGATCCACGCGGAACGGACGGAGGAGAGGCGCGAGCACGCGCACTCGGAATTCCACTACGGCCGGTTCGACCGGACCGTCACGCTGCCGTTGGGCGCGATGGAAGACACCGCGGTAGCGAAGTACGCCAACGGGATTCTGGAGGTGTCGGTGAAGCTGGGTGAGCCCAAGGAGCTCGGCCGGCGGCTGCCGATCGAGGTGACCAAGGAGAAGGGCGGCAAGATCACGAAGTGATCGGGGACCGCTCTCGGGATGGGCCGGCGCGCGCCCGGCCCATCCCGTCCAGGTGCCACAGGGCAATGACGACCGCTGCGGAGGTAGGCAGATGATGACGACGACGTACGACCTGATCTCCGCCCATCCGTTCCTGGACGGGCTCGATCAGCGTTGGCTGGAGTTGCTGTCCCACCGGGCACATCGCTCGGTACGCCATCCCGGGCATCGGCTCTTCCGCGAAGGCGGGGTCGCCGACCGGTTCTGGCTGATCCGCGGTGGCCGGGTCGCGCTCGATCTGCACCTACCAGGGCGGGGCCAGGTCGTGGTCGAGACGCTCGGACCGGACACCGTCGTGGGTTGGTCCTGGCTGTTCCCGCCGTACCGCTGGCACTTCGGCGCGGTAGCGACGGAGGAGACGCTCACCGTCGAGTTCGACGCAGCGCGGGTGCGCGAGCTGTGCGACCAACAGCCGGCGCTCGGGTACGAGCTGAGTCTGCGCTTCATGGCCGTCATGCTCGACCGGCTACAAACCACCCGGATCCGCTTGCTCAGTGAATGAGCGTGACCGGGCAGTGTGCGTGGTGAACGAGCGGCGATGCTGGGTGCCGAGCCGTCCACGCCGGCGACAACGGATCGGGTCATCGTGGCGTCCATGTCCAGTCGCGTACCTCGGGTAGGTCCTCGCCGTGTTCGCGGGTGTGCCGCCGGTGGGCCAGCCGTCTGTCCACCATGGAATGACGGACGACGGCGGCCCGCCGGGCCAGGCCGGGTACCCGGTCGATGACGTCCATCACCAGGTGGTAGCGGTCCATGTCGTTCATCAGGACCATGTCGAACGGCGTGGTGGTCGTGCCCTCCTCCTTGTACCCGCGCACGTGCAGGTTGCCATGGTTGGTCCGGCGGTACGTCAGCCGGTGGATCAGCCACGGGTACCCGTGGTAGGCGAAGACGATCGGCCGGTCGGTGGTGAAGATGGCGTCGAAGTCCGCGTCGCTGAGCCCGTGTGGGTGCTCGCTGGTCGGCTGCAGCCGCATGAGGTCGACGACGTTGACCACGCGGACCCGCAGCTCGGGCAGCAGGGTGCGGAGCAGGTCGGCGGCGGCCAGGGTCTCGAGGGTCGGTACGTCGCCCGCGCAGCCGAGCACCACGTCCGGGTCGCCGTCGTCCGAGCTGGCCCAGTCCCAGATGCCGATGCCCCGGGCACAGTGAGCGGCGGCCGCGTCGATGTCCAGCCACACGGGAGCCGGGTTCTTGCCCGCCACGATGACGTTGACGTAGTCGCGACTGCGCAGGCAGTGGTCGGCGACCGACAGCAGGGTGTTCGCATCCGGTGGCAGGTACACCCGGATGATGTCGGCCTTCTTGTTCACGACGTGGTCGATGAACCCGGGATCCTGGTGGGAGAAGCCGTTGTGGTCCTGCCGCCACACGTGCGACGTGAGGAGGTAGTTGAGCGACGGTACGGGGCGGCGCCAGGGCAGGGTGCGGGCGACCTTCAGCCATTTGGCGTGTTGGTTGAACATCGAGTCCACGATGTGGATGAACGCCTCGTAGCACGAGAACAGTCCGTGCCGTCCGGTGAGCAGGTACCCCTCCAGCCAGCCCTGGCAGGTGTGCTCGGAGAGCATCTCCATGACCCGCCCGTCGCGGGCGAGGTGGGTGTCCACCGGGTCGATGCGGGCCTGCCACGCCTTGCCCGTCACCTCGTACACCGCGCCGAGCCGGTTGGACTCGGTCTCGTCCGGGCCGAAGAGCCGGAAGTTGCGGTACGGCGCGTTGGCGGCCATGACGTCGCGCAGGTAGCCGCCCAGCACGCGGGTGGCCTCGGCGTTCTGCGTACCGGGTGCGTCGGTCTTCACCGCGTAGTCGCGGAAGTCGGGGAGTTCCAGCTCGCGGGTCAGCACGCCACCGTTGGCGTGCGGGCTGGCGCCCATCCGCTGGGTACCGGTCGGCAGCCAGTCCACGATGGACGGTCGCGGGGCGCCGGCGGCGTCGAAGAGCTCGTCGGGTCGGTACCCGCGCAGCCATTCCTCGAGCGCGGCCAGCTGAGCGGGATCGGTGCGCGGGGCCGGCAGCGGTACCTGGTGTGCGCGCCACGTGCCCTCGACGGGTAGGCCGTCGAGCTGCTTCGGACCGGTCCACCCCTTCGGCGTGCGGAGTACGACCATCGGCCACGCCGGCCGCTGCCCGTCCCCATCGCCGGTGCGGGCCACCTGCTGGATGCGATCGATCTCGTCGAAGACCTCGTCCAGCGTGGCGGCCAGCAGTTGATGCACGGTTGCCGGATCGTCACCCTCGACGAGGTACGGCGTGTGCCCGTACCCCCGAAGCAGCGCCGAAAGCTCGTCGTCCCCGATCCGGGCGAGCACGGTGGGGTTGGAGATCTTGTAGCCGTTGAGGTGCAGGATCGGTAGCACCGCGCCGTCGCCGGCGGGGTCGAGGAACTTGTTCGAATGCCACGCCGTGGCCAGCGGCCCGGTCTCGGCCTCGCCGTCACCGATGACGCAGGCCACGACGAGGTCCGGGTTGTCGAACGCGGCGCCGTACGCGTGTGCGAGCGAGTACCCGAGCTCCCCGCCCTCGTGGATCGAGCCCGGAGTCTCCGGCGCGACATGGCTGGGCACGCCGCCGGGGAAGGAGAACTGGCGGAACAGCCGCGCCATGCCGGCGGCGTCGCGGCCGATGTGCGGGTAAATCTCCGACCAGGTGCCCTCGAGCCACACGTTGGCCAACAGGCCCGGCCCGCCGTGCCCGGGACCGGTGACGTAGAGCAGGTCCCGCCCGCGGGCCGCGCCGATCCGGTCGAGGTGGGCGTAGAGCAGGTTCAAGCCCGGTGTGGTCCCCCAGTGTCCGAGCAGGCGGCGCTTGATGTGTTCGGGCCGCAACGGCTCGGCCAGCAGCGGGTTGTCCAACAGGTAGATCTGCCCGACCGACAGGTAGTTCGCCGCCCGCCAATACGCGTCGAGCCGCGCCAGCTCCGCGGCATCCAACGGCTGTCCCTGTGCTACTCGCATGTCGGGTTCCCTTCGCCGTCAGCGGTATCTCCAGCTCAGCCTTCCGAGTTCCGATATGCCCAGGGTCCTTCGACCCTGCGGTCACCTGCCACTGTCCCCTGACCACCGCCGGCGCGTCGCCTTAACGTGAGGTGAAGCCCAAGGAGGCGAAAATGAGACAACTGACCGTGCGCGACGTCATGACCGCCGACGTCGTGTGGGTGCAGGAGGACACCCCGTACCGAAAGATCGTAGAACTCCTGGCTGAGCGCCAGGTCAGCGCCGTACCCGTTGTCGACGGGTTCCGGCGAGTGGTCGGCGTGGTATCCGAAGCGGACCTGCTGCACAAGATCGAGTTTGCGAGTGACGAGCTGGGGCGGCGGCTGTTCGAGCGACGCTCGCGGCGCGCGGCACGGGCCAAGGCCCACGGGGATGTGGCCGTCGATCTGATGTCCACGCCGGCCGCTACGATCCTGCCCGGCGCGCCGCTGGTAACGGCGGCCAAGCGCATGGAGACCGAGCACGTCAAGCGGCTGCCGGTCATCAACGACCTCGGTGAGCTGATCGGCATCGTCTCCCGCCGGGATCTGCTGAAGCCGCACCTGCGACCCGATCCGCAGATCCGGGACGAGGTGGTCGACGAGGTCGTGCGGAGGATCATGCTGATCGACCCGGTGGCCGTCGAGGTCGACGTGACCGGTGGCGTGGTGACACTGCGCGGCACGGTAGACCGTCGTACGACGGCCGCCATCACCGCTCGCCTCACCGCGGCCGTACCGGGTGTGGTGTCCGTCGTTGACCAGCTCGGCTGGGACTTCGATGACACCGTGGATACGGACTTCTACCGCTCGCACCCGTTCAGCGCTTCCACGAGGCAGCCGCAGTAGCACGCCGTACCGTGCTTGGTGTGATCCTCGTACTCAACAGCGGGTCGTCGACGCTGAAGTTCGCCCTCGTGGATCCGGCCGACCCGGCCGGGCGCCGGGACGGCCTCGTGGAGCGGATCGGCGAGCCGGGCGGCCCGCCCGACCACGCCGCGGCGCTACGCGAGGCAGTCTGGGTGGGCAACGTGCCGCTGCGCGCCGTCGGGCACCGCGTGGTGCACGGCGGCGCGAAGTACCGCACCGCGACCGTCGTCGACGACTCGGTGGTCGACGCCGTCCGCCGGCTCGTCCCGCTCGCGCCGCTGCACAACCCGGCCAACCTGTTGGGTATCGAGGTCGCCCGGGCGCGGTGGCCAGACGTGCCGCATGTCGCGGTGTTCGACACGGCTTTCCACGCATCGCTGCCACCGGTCGCGTCGACGTACGCGATCGACGCGGAGCTGGCCCAGCGGTACGGAGTGCGCCGCTACGGCTTCCACGGAACCTCGCACTGGTACGTGGCCCGGCGTACGGCCCAATTGCTGGGCCGCCCGGTCGAGGCGGTCAACAGCATCGTGCTGCATCTCGGCAACGGGGCGAGCGCGGCCGCTGTCCACGGTGGACGCAGCGTAGAGACGTCCATGGGTCTGTCCCCTTTGGAGGGTCTCGTCATGGGTACCCGCTGCGGCGACCTCGACCCGGCGGTGGCCGGCCACCTTTCGCGAGTGGCCGGGCTGGACGTGACCGCGATCGACGACATGCTCTGGCACCGCAGCGGACTGGTTGGCATCTGCGGGGACTCCGACATGCGCGCGGTGCTGGCCCGCCGGGCCGCCGGTGACGAGGTCGCGACCCTCGCGTTCGACGTGTACTGCCACCGCGTCCGCAAGTACGTCGGCGCCTACCACGCCGTGCTGGGCCGGCTCGACGCGATCGCGTTCAGCGCCGGGATCGGCGAGCATGCCGCCGAGGTACGCCGGGCCTGCCTGGCGGGTCTGGAGCGCTGGGGCATCGCCGTCGACCCGGACCGCAACACCACTGTGGACAGCGGTGAACGGGTGATCTCGCCGGAGGGTGCACGGGTCGCGGTCTGCGTCGTACCCACCGACGAGGAGCTGGCGATCGCCCTCGAGGTGCGGGACTTGCTCGACTTGTCCACTTAGGACGGTGGGCGCAGTCGGCGCAGGGCGGCGTCGGGCTCGGTACCGGGTGCGGCCAGGCGAAGTTTCGCGTCGACGGCTAGCACGCGGTCGGCTCCGGCGATGACCGGGTTGAGGTCCAGCTCGGCGACCTCGGGTAGCTGTTCGGCGAGCAGGCCGAGGCGCAGCATCAGGTCCTCGACGGCGGCGGTGTCGGCCGGTGGGCTGCTCCGGTAGCCGGTCAGCAGCGGCGCGCCTCGTAGCGACCGCCACATGCGTCCCGCGTCGAGGTCGGTCATGGGTACGAGGCGGAAGGTGCGGTCGCCGAGCAGGTCGGTGTGTACTCCGCCGAGGCCGAGCATGACCAGTGAGCCGAAGAGCGGGTCGTGGACGATGCCGGCGACGAGCTCGGTACCGGGTCCGGCCATCGGTTGCACGAGCACTTCGAAATGACCGGTCGCGGCGGTGACCGTGCGATAGGCGGTTCGTACCGCGTCGGGTCCGGCGAGCCGCAGCTGTACTCCGCCGATGTCGCTCTTGTGTACCAGGGCCGGGTCGGCGGCCTTGACCGCGACGGGGTAGCCGAGTCGGTCGGCGGCGGCGACCGCGGCGTCCTCGGTGGCCGCTACGGCCGAGTCGACGAGCGGGATCCCGTACGCCCGCAGGATCGCGGCGGTCACCGGGTAGGGTTGCCAGCCTTCGCCGGCTGCCGCGACCACGGCTCGGGCGGCGGCGGTGTCCACATGGGACAGTTCCGGTCGGGAGCCGAGCGGCTCGCGCCGCCAGGCGGCATACCGGGCGGCGTGGCCGATCGCCCGGACGGCGCGTTCCGGCAGGTCGAAAACTGGCACCCGGCGCATGCCGATGGTGGCCGGTGGCTCGGGAACGCCGAGCGCGACGATCGCCACCGGCAGCTCGGGCTGCCGGTCGATGACCGTGGTGAGTGCGGCGAGGATCGCCGGTACGTCGTTGGCCCGGGTCGCGGCTACCACCACGAGGGCGGCGTCGACCGCACCCGATGTGGCGGCGCGGGACAGCGCCTCGGCGAACCCGTCCGGAGTGGCCCCCGCCCCGAGGTCGAACGGGTTGGCGAGGCCCGGCACGTCCGGTATCCGCAACCCGGTGGGTTCGGCCGCGTCGGCGGCGAGCACGTTGACACCGCCGGCGTTACCGAGGATGGCCACCCGATCGCCGGTGGGCAGTGGTTGGTCGGTGAGCATCCGGGCAGCGTCGAGCAGCTCGCCGAGGTTGTCGGTTCGTACCACCCCGGCCTGCGCGAAGAGGGCGTCGACCGCGACGTCCGGGGCGGCCGCGGCCGCGGTGTGCGAGGCGCCGGCGCGCTGTCCGGCTACCGACCGTCCACTCTTGACAGCCAGCACCGGCTTGCGCCGGGCCAGCGCCCGTACCACCCGGGCGAACTTGCGCGGGTTGCCGAACGACTCGAGATACAGGGCGACCGCGGTGGTGGCCGGGTCGTCGTACCAGTAGGAGATCAGGTCGTTGCCGCTGACGTCGGCCTTGTTACCCAGCGACACGAACGTGGAGATGCCACAGCCGGTACGGGCGGCGTGGTCGAGCACGGCGACACCCACCGCGCCGGACTGGGACGCCACCGCCAGGCCACCCGCCGGGGGCAGCGTGGGCACGAACGCCGCGGCCAGGCGTACCGCCGGGTCGGTGTTCAGCACGCCGATGCAGTTGGGTCCGACGATGCGGATGCCGTGCGCGCGGGCGACCCGGACCAGGTCCGCCTGGGCGGTGCGGCCGGCCTCGCCCTCCTCGCCGAACCCCGACGACAGCACGACGGCGGCCCGCACGCCGACCGCCGCGGCGTCCGCGAAGGTCGCCGCCACCGCCACCGCGGGCACCGCGACGACCGCGAGGTCCACCGGGCCGGGCACGTCCCGCAACGATGGGTACGCCGGTACGCCGGCGACCGAGTCGGCGTGTGGGTTGACCGCGTACAGGTCGCCGGTGAAGCCGTACTCGACCAGCGCCCGCAGTGTTTCGTGGCCGATCCCGCCCGGTGCGCGGCCGGCCCCGACGACCGCCACCGACCGCGGCGCCAGCAGCGGGCGCAGCGAGGCGCGTTCGGCGACCCGTTCCCGGGAGTCGACGGCGGCCAACGACAACTCGTCCGCGGCCGTGGTCACGCCGACGTCCACGATCCCGTCGGCGAACCGGGAGAAGACGCGGCCCGACAGGTCGGTGGCCACCCGCAGCATGGCGGTGTTGCCGGGCAGCACCTCACCGACCAGCTCGCGAACGCCGTGGGCCAGGGCGTCGGACGCCAGGTGCTCCAGCAGCAGGGTACCGATACCTCGCCCGTGCTGCGTCTCGTCCACGAAAACGGCGAACTCGGCCCGCTCGTCCACATCGGACGGTCGCTCCCAGGAGGCCACGCCCACCACCGCGCCCGCCCGTTCCGCCAGGATCGCCGCGTGCTCCGGCGATGGGGCGCGGGTCAGCCGGGCCACCTCGGTCGCGAGCACGCGCTCGCCCGGCGGGGCGAAGAACCGCAGCCGAAGGCTCTCCACCGACGCCCGGCGGTACAGCTCCGCCAGCGCATCCTCGTCGGTCCGCGAAACCGACCGGATCTGCACGATCCCACCATCCGCGGTGAGCGCATCAACTGTCACGCCTCCAGCACACCCTGCCGAGGGTCGGTCCGCGTAGGGCCTATCGGCCCTGGACCACCGGCCACCCGCCTCTGTCCATGAATCGACGTATCAGGCCTCCTCTGGTCCCACTCATCCGGTGCGGGATGCACCTGCGTACCGGGAGGAGAACGGTTATGTATCCGGATCTGGAGATCAGAGGGAAGTACGACGACAGCCGCCGTGAGTCGGCGGTGGCGTACTTCGACTTCGACAGCGCGGTTCTGGACGACGACGAAACGAACAAGCTGAAGATCCTCGGTGGCTCGATCGCGCGCGACGCGGTGATCGGCATCGAGGCGTTCGTCAGTGAGGACGAGGGCACGACGGCGATGGACGGCCCGGAAGGGCTGCAGGGCGAAAGGGCCCAGAGGGTGGCGGAGGCGTTGCACGCCGGTGGCTGGTCGGGCACCTGGACCGTCACCAACCAGCCGAACAACAGCGCGGACGCCGAGTTCCGAGGCGTACGCCGGGTGCAGGTTCGGCTGCCTAATGTCCCGATCGCCCGGGACGCGACCGTGCCCGACCACCAGGCGGCACCGAGGGAAGTGGTGGACGCGATCGCCGCCGCGCGGCAGAAGATCGCGGCCGCGCGCACCAGCATCTACCACCGGGACTACGTGGCCCGGCACGCCATCGGCCGGTTCTTCGGGAACACCGGTATCGACCAGATCTCCGAGCGGCTGCGCCTGATCGACCAGCACCTGCAGCGAATGGCCGAGGCCACGCCGACCAACGCCAACGTTCGACCCGGCTTCAAGTACGTGGTGCGTAGCGTGCAGCTCGCCAGCACGTCGGGAGTGGGAGACCGGGCGCTCGTCACGTTCGGCCGAAAGATGATCACCGATCCGCCGCTGGAGCGGATCGCGACGGTGATTCACGAGGGCGCGCACGCGACCGACGGCATCGCGGCCGGAGACGTCAGCTACACCAACGGCCGCCTGTTCCGTCACCTGAACGCCGACGCCGCACTGTCCAATGCGGACAGTTACGCGTTCTGCGTACTCGCGATCACGGACCCGCGCCACCGGCCGTCGGAGCCGACACCCGACCGGTACGACGAACGGTTCTCCAACGCTCAGATCAACGACATCGGCGACGCGATCGCGCACCTGGAGGCGTTCCTGGTGCACACCCGGCAGGACATCCGCCGGCTGCACCGGCACGCGTGGAACCGGCTCTACAAGGACACGGCGTGGCCCGGTGGCTACTACAGCCGCCAACTGGCCGTGGTCAACAGCGCTTTCCACCCCTTGGTGCACGACCCGATCCGGGCCGGGGACGACCACAACCTGGCCGGGATCTTCGACCGGCTGACCGATCTGGTCGACGCGGTACGCAAGGTGCGGCTGCGGTTCTACGCCGCCGAGCAGATGCGGTGGTACACCCACCGTGGGCGCCTCGACGACACGATCGACGTGTCCCAGGGCTTCTTCGACCTGGGCCACCAGGGGCGGATCGAGGCTCTGCTGGGGGCCATGCTCACCGCGGCTCCGTCCGTCGTCCACAACGTCGAGCAATCGCTCGGCCGGACGATCCTCGGCATGGCGAAGGTCGGCCTCTACGGACGGCGCGACACCTGACCCGTCCACCCGGCCCGCGCCGCGGTGCGTTCGCGGTGCGGGCCGCTCGTCGTCGGTAGCCGGAGGTTACGCTCGGCCGATGCGTACAGTCGAGGTCACCCGGGACGGGCCGGTATCGCTGATCCGTATGAACCGGCCGGAGGTGCACAACGCCCTGGACCCGGCCATGTGCGACCTGCTGCTGGCGACGGTGCGGGACGCCGCGGCCGACGACGCGGTACGGGCGATCGTATTGACCGGCGGCTCGCGGGCCTTCACCACCGGCGAGGACCTGGTCACCGCGGCTGGCCTGACCGAGGCGCAGATGCGTACGCAGGCCGGGCAGTTCCAGGAGCTGGCCACCGCGCTGCGCTTCGCACCGCAGCCGGTCGTCGCCGCCGTCGGCGGCTACGCCTATGGAGGCGGGTTGGAGATCGCGGTCAACTGCGATCTGCGCATCGCCGGCGACAACGCGCGGTTCGCGTGCCCCGAGGTCGAGTGGAGCCTGACGCTGTCCAACGGTTCGTCGGTCTTGCTGCGCCGGCTCGTCGGCGAGGGTTGGACCCGTGAGCTGCTGCTCTTCGGGACCGTGCTGGACGCGGCGCAGGCACTGCGGATCGGTCTGGTGACGCGGGTGGTGCCGGTGGACGAGCTGGAGGAGCAGGCCCTAGCCCTCGCGCACAAGGCCGCGGGCTACGCCCGTGGTGCGGTGCGGCTGACCAAGGAGCTGCTGAACGCGGACCCGCGGCCATGGCAGGCGACGCTGGACGCCGAGGCGGTGGCGGTCATGGCGGGGTTCGGGGACGTGGAACTGCAGGAGCGCCTGCGCAGGTTCTCTCGGCGGAAAAGCGCCGAGCGCAGGCGCGCCGAAGGCGCGCCGTGACGCTCACCGTCGGTGCCTTGCTGTCCGAGCGCGCCGCCACCCACGCGGGGGTACCGTTCCTGCGCTTCACCGACGCCGAACTGACGTACGAGGCCGTCGACGCCAGGACGAACGCGCTCGCCCGCGGGTTGGCGGACTTGGGCGTACGCGCCGGCGACTTCGTCGCGATCCTGCTGCCCAACTGCGCCGACCTGGTGGTCACGTGGTTCGCCGCCAACCGGCTCGGTGCGGTCGCCGCGCCGGTCAACACCGCCTTCCGCGGCGCCGCGCTGGCGCACGTGCTCGAGCTGTCTGGCGCGGAGGTTCTGGTACTCGACGAGAGCCTGGTCGAGGTGGTGGCCGCGGTCGCCGACGACCTCCACCACATCCGTACCGTCCTCGTCCGCGGAGCCGCGACGGCCATCGAGTTTCCACAGTGGACAGTGCTACCGTTCGACAACGCCGAGGCGCCCGACCCGAGCCCGCTGCCGGTGGTCGGAAGTCCGGCCGATCCGGCACTGGTGCTGTTCACGTCGGGTACCACCGGTCGATCCAAGGGCTGCTTGCTCTCCCACCGCTTCGTCGTGCGGCAGGCCGAGCTGACCGTGGAGAACTTCGGGCTCCGCGCCGACGACGTGCTCTACTGCCCGTTTCCGCTGTTCCACCTCGACGCTTCGGTGCTGACCGTGGCGCCGGCGCTCGTGCTGGGTGCCACCGCGGCCATCGGAGCTCGGTTCAGCGCATCCGGCTTCTGGGCCGAGGTGCGTGCCTTCGGCGCCACGGTGTTCGACTTCATGGGCGCGACGCTGACCATCCTGCACAAGCAGCCGGAGCGCGCCGACGACCGGGACAACCCGCTGCGCCTGGGCTGGGGTGTACCACTGCCGGAGTTCGCGCCGCTGTTCGAGGACAGGTTCGGCGTTCGGCTGCTGGAGGCGTACGGCTCCACCGACATCGGTGTACCGATCTACTCCCCGCTCGACGAGCCGCGCCGTCCGGGTGCGTGCGGCCGGCCTATCGACGCGTACCAGGTGCGTCTGGTCGACGCCGATGACGTCGAGGTGGCGGTCGGCGCCGTCGGCGAGATCGTGGTACGCCCGAACGAACCGTCCCTGATCTGCGACGGCTACCTCGGTATGCCGGAGGAGACCGTCCGGGCCACCCGCAACCTGTGGTTCCACACCGGGGACCTGGCGCGCCGGGACGTCGACGGGTTCATCTACTTCGTCGGACGGGTCAAGGACTCGATTCGCCGGCGCGGCGAGAACATCTCGGCCTTCGAGGTGGAGGAGGTGATCGAGCAGCACCCGGACGTACTGGAGGTCGCCGCGTTCGGCGTACCGAGCGAACTCACCGAGGAGGATGTGATGGTCGCCGTCGTACCACGCCCGGGGCGGACGGTCGAGCCGGCCGACCTCGTCTCGTTCTGCACCACCCGGATGGCTCGGCACATGATTCCCCGGTACGTCGACGTGGTCGACTCGCTGCCGAAGACGCCCACCGAGAAGGTCGAGAAGTACCAGCTTCGCGAACGCGGCGTGACCGTGTCCACTTGGGACAGTGGCGCCTGACTACCTCGGCAGAGGAGAAGCGTCATGCTGGCCGGGGCCGCGCTGACGGCTCTCGTACCGGGGACCGCGTGGGCAGGTCAGACATGGACCGCGCCGACCGTGTTGGCCCTGCCACCACCGACCGGCCCGTACCGCGTCGGCACGACGGCAGCTCATCTCGTCGACACCACCCGACGCGATCCGCTCGCGCCCGACGACCGGCCGCGTGAGCTGATGGTGCGGCTGTGGTATCCCACGTCCACCACCCCGCGTAGACCCGACGCCACCTACCTGTCCCCGGCGCTGTCCGGCCTGCTGGTCGAGCAGATCAACGCCGCCGCGGGAAGTTCGCTGCCGCCGGATCTGCTGACGTTCCCGACTCACGGCCGGGTCGGCGCGCCCGTCGCACCAGGCGCCCATCCGCTCGTGCTCTTCTCGCCCGCGCTCGGTACCAACGTCGCGTTCTACACGGCGCTATTGGAGGATCTGGCCAGTCACGGCTATCTCGTGGCGGCGATCGACCACACCTTCGACGTCGTGGTGGAGTTCCCCGACGGCCGGATCGAGCTGCCCGCCGCCGATGTGCCCTTCGACGTGCTGCTACGCGTACGCACCGACGACATGAGGTTCACGCTGGATCGTGTCAGCCGCCGGTTCGCCGTCGGCGCGGTCTCGGCGGTCGGCCACTCCATGGGCACGATGACCGCGATCGAGGCGATCGCCGCCGACCGGCGGATCCACGCCGGAGTGGCCCTCGACGGCAACCCGCTGGGCTCGGCCGCTCTGGACCGCCCGTTCCTCATGATGGGCAACCCGACGCACCGGCGTACCGAGGATGCGGACTGGGCCGCCTTCTACGACCGCCTGCGTGGGCCGCGACTGCACTTGGTGGTGGACGGGATGCGGCACTACGCCCTCAGCGACTTCACGCTCTTCAAGTCCACAATCGACCTCGGCTCGGTCGTCGAGCTGGGCACCATCGATGGGCTACGGGCCGAGACCATCACCCGGGCGTACGTGCGGGCGTGGCTGGATCGCTACCTGCGCGGCCGGCCCAGCCCGTTGCTGGTACGCGAACCGGGCCGCTTCCCCGAGGTCGATTTCCAGCCCTAGAGTGTGTCATGGGATTGCTCGAGCCACTGCTGCCCGACGTGGACATGGCGGAATGGCGCTCGCGTCCACATCTGCAACGCCTCGAGCCGCTGGCGCGGCACTGGGTCGACCACGGCTTCGGTACCCCATACGCGATCCACCTGTTGTACGTGGTGAAGGTGGTCGGGTACGCCGTCGGTGGCCTCGCCGTTGTCGCGGCGACCCCCGGCATCGGTTCGCTGGGCGACGTCGGTACCTGGTGGTTCGAGCTGATCGTCTACCAGAAGATCGTCATCTGGACGCTGCTCTGGGAAGTGCTCGGGCTCGGCTGCGGGTCGGGTCCGTTGACGCTGCGCTTCCTGCCGCCGTTGGGCGGTTTCCTGTACTGGCTGCGGCCCGGCACCGTGCGGCTAGCACCGTGGCCGAGGATCCCGCTCACCGCCGGCACCCGGCGCGGCCCGCTCGACGTCGCGCTCTACGTCGCCGTGCTGGCGTCCGCGATCTGGCTGTTGTTCTCACCCGGCGACCCCGGTCGCATTCCACCCGGGAACACGGTCGGCCTCATAGACCCCGTCCGGCTCGTACCGTTGGTCGTCGCGCTGCTCGTCCTCGGCCTACGCGACAAGACCATCTTCCTGGCCGCCCGGGGCGAGCACTACTGGGTGACGCTGCTCGTCTTCGCACTGCCGTACGCGGATCTGGTACTCGGGCTGAAGCTCGTCATGGTCGCGCTGTGGTGGGGTGCGGCGACCTCGAAGCTCAACCGGCACTTCCCGTTCGTCGTCGCAGTCATGATCAGCAACAGCCCGCTGCAGCGCGTCAAGTGGCTCAAGCGCAAGTTCTATCGCCGGTACCCCGAAGACCTCCGCCCCTCGTGGTTGGCTGCCCTCGCCGCGCATACGGGCACGGTCATCGAGTTCACCGTGCCGGCGGTGTTGCTCTTCTCCCGCGGTGGCACCGTGACGGCCATCGCGCTGACGATCATGGTGCTCTTCCACACGCACATCTTCTCGACGTTCCCGATGGGCGTACCGATGGAGTGGAACGTGTTCTTCGTCTACTCCACGCTCGTCCTGTTCGGCCACTATGCCGGTATCGGGTTCGGCGACGCCCGCGCGCCGGTGCTCCTGGCGCTGCTGGCCGCCGCACTGGTCGCCGTCATCGTGCTCGGGAACGCGGCGCCGCGGCTCGTCTCGTTCCTGCCCTCGATGCGGTACTACGCCGGCAACTGGGCGACCAGCCTCTGGTGCTTCCGGGACGGCGCCGAGGACGTGCTCGACCGGAACATCCGTAAGGCGAGTCCTCGTCCCGTGACGCAACTGTCCAAACTGTATGGTCCCGAGGTGGCGGATCTGTTGCTGTACAAGGGCTTGGCCTGGCGCGCGATGCACACGCACGGCCGAGCGCTGATGGGCCTGTTGCCCCGTGCGGTGCCCGACCTCGACACGTACGTGATCCGCGAGGGCGAGGCGGTCGCCGGTATGGTTCTCGGCTGGAACTTCGGCGACGGGCACCTGCACGACGAGTCGCTGCTGCGCGCCGTGCAGGAGCGTTGCGGGTACGCCGAGGGCGACCTGCGGGTCGTCATCCTCGAGTCCCAGCCGATCCAGCGGCAGTGCCAGCACTACCGGATCGTCGACGCGGCGACCGGGCTGGTCGAGGAGGGCTGTGTCGAGGTCGCCGATATGGTTTCGCGCCAGCCCTGGCTGGGCGGCGACGGTGATTTTCCGGTCCGCGACGTGCGCCACGTCCCGTCCGTCGTGACAATGCTTCGATGACGGATGCGGTAGTCGTCGGTGCCGGCCCCAACGGGTTGACCGCGGCTGTGCTCCTGGCGCGCGCCGGCGTCGAGGTCACCGTGCTCGAAGCGGCCGACGAAATCGGCGGCGGGACCAGGACCAGCGAGCTGACGCTGCCGGGTCTGCTGCACGACCACTGCTCGGCGATCCACCCGATGGGCGCCGGGTCGCCGGTACTGCGGGCGCTCGACCTCGAGCAGCACGGCGTGGTCTGGCGCCAGCCGGAGGTGGACCTCGCACACCCCCTCGACGGGGGAGCGGGCGCCTCGATGTGGCGCTCGGTGGCCGATACCGAGGCCGCCCTCGGCGTCGACGGACGCGCCTGGCGGCGGCTCTTCGAGCCGCTCTCGACCGAGTTCGACGCGCTGGCCGACGAGGTCTTCCGCCCGGTCATTCATCTGCCGAAGCGCCCGCTGCGGCTGGCTCGGTTCGGCGTACGCGCGCTGCAGCCGGCATCGTGGATCGCGCGCCGGTGGCGGACCGATGGCGCCCGCGCCTTGTTCGCCGGCGTGGCGGCGCACGCGTTCCAGCCGCTGCACAACCCCACGACGGCCGCGATCGGCCTCATGCTCATCTCGGCTGGGCACCGGTACGGCTGGCCGGTCCCACAGGGCGGCTCGCGGGCGATCACCGACGCGTTGGCCGCGATGCTCGGGCGCGCCGGCGGCATCGTGGAGACCGGGCGGCCGGTCCGCTCCGCAGCCGACCTGCCAGCCGCCGACATCGTGATGTTCGACCTGAGCCCGCGTGCCGTCGTCGACATCATGGGCGAGCGCCTGCCTGGCCGGGTACGCCGGGCGTTGGGTCGCTGGCGGTACGGCCCCGGCGCGTTCAAGCTCGACCTCGCCGTCGAGGGCGGCATTCCGTGGACATACCCGGAGGCACGCCGCGCCGGCACCGTCCACATCGGAGGGACGTTCGAGGAGATCGATGCGGCCGAACGGGCGATCAACCGGGGCGAGCTGCCGGAGCGCCCGTTCGTCCTCGTCGGGCAGCAGTACCTGGCCGACCCGACCCGGTCGGCCGGTGACGTGCACCCGATCTGGGCGTACGCGCACGTGCCCAACGGCTACCCCGGCGACGCCGGCGCCGCGATCCTCGACCAGATCGAGCGCTTCGCACCCGGTACCCGGGAGCGGATCGTCGCCACCGCCGTGCGCACGACGACCGAGCTAGCCGAGTACAACCTCAACTACGTCGGCGGGGACATCGCCACCGGCGCCAACACCCTGCGGCAGCTGGCGATGCGCCCCCGCCTCGCGCTCGACCCGTATCAACTCGGCGTCCCCGGCTACTACCTCTGCTCCGCCGCGACGCCGCCGGGCGCCGGGGTTCACGGCATGTGCGGCTATCACGCGGCCCGCTCGGCGCTGCGCCACCTCGGCGCATGAGTCAGGTTATGGCGGCGATGGCGTCCTGCCATGAGCGCAGGAACGCGGGGTAGCCGTCGGCGAAGTCCCGCAGCGCCGCCACCGCGTCGGGCGTGAGCGCGGTCAGGTCGTACGTGACCGTCACCGCGGTCTCCGCGCCGACGTCCACGAGCTCGACCGTGACCGTGCCCGCTCGTACGCCGGGTGTCACCCGGGCGTACCGGATGAGCCTGCCGGGCACGCACTCGGTGACCACCCAGATCGTGGCATCGCCGTGTGCCTCGGTCTCGAAGACCGTGCCGGGTTCGCTGTCGTCGGCGGGCTCCTGCGGGAAGCGCGGTTCCCACCCTCGCGCCCAGTCCCGCTCGCCGTAAGCGGTGAACAGACGGAATGCGCGGTCGCGGGGGAGCGCGACGGTCAACGTCCCAGTCATGGTGTATCGGGCCATCGGATCAGTATCGGACCCGTTGCGCCCCGGGGGTCGGCCCGGAGGGCGCATGATCGGATCATGGCGGTTCGTCTTCCCGAGCTGATCAGGCCGATGCTCGCGACACTCGGCGCGGCACCGGAGGACGCCGGCTGGGGGTGGGAGTGGAAGTGGGACGGGGTACGGGCGGTGGCGTACGTCGGCGGCGTTGGTGGGCTGCGGCTGATGACGCGCAACGATCGGGAGGTGTCGGCCACGTACCCGGAGCTGTCGTCGCTGGCGGGCGTTCGCCGGTCGATGGTGGTGGACGGGGAAATCGTGGCGCTGGACGAGGACGGCGCGCCGTCGTTCGCCCGGTTGCAGAACCGGATGCACGTACAGGCACCTGGTGAGGCACTGCTGCGTGCGGTGCCGGCGCGGTACTACCTCTTCGACATCGTCTGGCTGGCGGGCCGAGACCTGACCGCGCTGCCGTACGTCGAGCGGCGGGCGACCCTGGAAGACCTGCGGCTGCCGGCACCGGTGGAGATTCCGGCGGCGTTCACCGGTACCGATGTCCGGCCGGCGGATCTGCTGGCGGCGGCCGCGGACAACGGTCTCGAGGGTGTCATCGCCAAGCGGTTGGCCTCGACGTACCAGCCCGGCCGACGTTCGCCGGACTGGGTCAAGGTGCCGTTGGCCCGTACCCAGGAAGTGGTCATCGTGGGGTGGAAGCCCGGCGGTGGCCGGCGGGCCGGGATGATCGGTTCGCTGTTGTTGGGTGCCTACGACGCGCAGGATCAGTTGCGGTACGTGGGTAACGTCGGCACCGGCTTCACCCAGCGGATGCTGCGCGACCTGGCCGAACAGTTGACGCCGCTGCGGCGATCGAGCTCGCCGATGGCGCAGCCACTGCCAGCCGCCGATGCGCGGCAGGCGCACTGGGTCGAGCCGGTGCTCGTCGCGGAGGTGCAGTACCGGACCTGGACCCCGGATGGCCGCCTTCGCCATCCGTCGTACCGCGGTCTGCGACCCGACCGTAACCCCGACGAGGCGCGGCTGCCCGAGTGACAGTTAACCACCACCTTGCTGTGTGGCGAGCCAGGCTGCCGCCCTGCGCGCCGATGCGCGGGACAGCCATGCGTCCTGGATCACCTCGGCCAGCTCTTTGCGAGTCAGCTCACCGATCCGACTGGCGCGCAGCAGCACCGAGGCGTGACCGTCGAAATGCGCGGTGGTGAAGAACGGCGACGACGCGTCCTGGACCAGCGCCTGCTTCTCCGCCTCGGACTCGACCCAGAAGACCATCACATCCGGGTACCGCTCACCGGTGGCGGGATCGACGGCGTCCGGCCGCGGATTGCGGAAGAAGATGAACGACTTCCCGCCCACCTGATAGATCGGATTGTCGCCGCCGCCGTACTCGACGGTCACGTGCGGCATGGCCATGGCCAGCTCGTGCACGTCGTCGACACGGGCGGGTCTGCGGGCGTTGTCGGGCACGGCCTCAGCGTAGGCGGCGCCCCGTCCGATCGTCGCGATCGAACGGGGCGCCCACCACATCCCCTACGGTGAGCCGATCAGCCTGTCGGGGTCAGCGTGCCGGGCCACAGGAACTCGTCGGGCGGCCGGACCGTGCCCCTGGCCCAGGCGTCGAAGAAACCCTGAAGATCCTGACCGGACACCGAGGCGGCGAATGCCTCGAACTCCAGCCAGCTGGCGTTGCCGTACCGGTGCACCGACGGCCACTGCCGCAGGATCGTGGCGAAGTCCGCCTCGCCGACCGTGTGCCGCAGCGCGTGCAGCATCAGCGGGCCGCGCACGTACACCCGGCCACCGAACTCGAAGTTCGGGCCGGGATCGTACGGCTGCCTGGTCCAGAAGCCGGGGGCAGCGTCGACGCGTGCGATCTCGGACCGGTACCGCGCGTCCAGATTCACACCTTCCTTCGCTTCGTCCCACAGCCACGGCGCATAGCTGGCCAGACATTCCGCCAGGCACACGTCTTTCCACTGCTTGATGGTCACCGAGTCGCCGAACCACATGTGGGAGTTCTCGTGGATCACGATCGAGAGGTCGATCTGCAAGGCGTAGATCGGCCGCGTCTGGGTCTCCATCGAGAACCCGATGTCGTCGGCCAGATAGACCCCGCCGGCGGCCTCCTGCGGGTACGGACCGAACCGGGAGACCATGAAGTCGAGGATCTCCGGTACCCGGTCCTGCAGAGCCTTCTTTCCCTCGGCGCCGGGCGCGTACGCGCTGACCACCGGTGTCCCGTCGGTGAGCTGTCCCCGCTCGATCGTCCACCGGTTGATGGCGATGAGCGAGGCGTAGGTGGACATCGGCCTTGTCTCGACCCAGCGGTTGGTCGTCCAACCGTCCTTTGTGGTGGTACCGGCCTCGCGGCCGTTGGACATCACGCTCCAGCCCTCCGGCACGGACGCGGTGAGCCGGAACGCCGCTTTGTCCGTGGGGACGTCGTTGGCGGGGAACCACGTGGTGCCCGTGTGGGGGGCGCCGGCGGCGAAGATCCCGCCGTTCGCGCTGTACTGCCAGCCGATCGGCCCGAGCATCGGGTGCGGTATCGGCTGCGGAACCCCTTCGTATCGCACCGCCGCCAGGAACAGAGCGCCGCGCCGGAGCGTACGGGCCGGCGTGATGACCAGTTCGTGCGCGCCTTCCCGGGTGAACGATGCGGTGGCGCCGTCGACCGTGACACCGGTGACCGTCAGTCCGTCCAGGTCGAGGTTGAACCGGCTCAGGCTCTGTGTCGCCAGGGCGATGACCACCGTCCGGGCGCTCAGGAACCGGGTCTCCGGCTGGTACGTCAGCGCGATGTCGTACGCGATGACGTCGTACCCACCGTTGCCGTCGGTGGGGTAGTAGGGCTCACCGCCTCCCGGGCTGCCCACGGTACCGGCCGTGGACGGAGCGGCCGAGCTTGCCGTACCGCTGGCCAACACCACCGCCAGGCCGGCGGCGACGATCACCGCCAGTTTGCGGTGGATCGGTGTCGGACTCATCAACTGCCTCCCTCATGCATTCCGCGCCGGTCAATGTGGAGGTGACCGAGCCCCGTCGAGGAACGTGCGGGCACGGGTCATCATCCGAGGACCCGGTACAGCCGCGGTACAACACGGAAAGTGCCGCCGGATGTACCCTGAGCATCAGCCTTTCCGTCGGCGGAAGCAGGCATCATGGTCACGACCAAGACCCGGCCCGCGACATTGCCCCGGCCCTTGCCCCTCCTCGGACATGCGCTCCGGTTCCGGCGCCAACCGCTCGAGTTCATCGAATCGCTTCGCCCGTTGGGCGACGTCGTCACGATCCGGCTCGGTCCGAAGCCGGCCTACATCGTGAACAGTCCCGATCTCGTCCGGCGGATGCTGGTGACGGACGCGCAAGCGTTCCAGGCAGGCGGTGTCCTGTTGGAGAAGGTCAAGCCGTTCATCGGCAACGGCTTGATCACGCTGCGGGGAGCGACTCACCGGCGGCACCGCCGGCTGCTTCAACCCGCCTTCCACCGCAGCCAAATCGCCCGGTACGCCGAGGTGATGCGCGACCTGGCCGCGGACCGGGCCGAGTGCTGGGAAGCGGGTCGGCCGGTCGCGGTGGACGTGGAGATGATGGAGCTGGCCATGTCCGTCGTGGGCAGGACGCTGTTCTCCATGGATTTCGACCGGGACGAGGTCGACGAGGTCGTCAGGTCCATGCCGATCCTGCTCGACGGAATCCGCAAGCGCATGCTGGCACCCACCGACCTGCTGGAGAAGCTGCCCACCGCCGACAACCGACGCTTCAACGCGGCGGTCCGTCGCATTCACGAGATCGTGGAACGCATCATCGCCGACTACCGGCGGACCGGGCTGGACCACGGGGACCTCGCCTCGATGATGTTGATGGCGCGTGACGAGGAGACCGGCGAAGGGTTGTCCGACCTGCAGGTGCGCGACGAGGTTCTCACGATGCTCGCGGCCGGGACGCAGACCACGGCCAGCACGATGGCCTGGGCCTTGCACGTCATGTCGGTCCGCGACGACATTCAGGATCGCGCGTACGCCGAGATCCGTGAGGTTCTCGGCGACCGCGACGTGACGTTCGAGGACCTCGAGCGGCTGGACTACCTCCGGCGCCTGCTGACCGAGACGTTGCGGCTGTACCCTCCGGCGTGGCTGTTGTCGCGCCGCGCCTCGGTCGAGGTGGCCTTGGGTGAGCACGTCCTGCCGCCGGGCGCCTCGATCTTCTTCTCGCCGTACTCCCTGCACCGCGACCCGAGCGTGTACGCGGATCCTGACCGGTTCGACCCGGACCGCTGGCTGCCCGAGCGCGCCAGCGAGATACCCCGGCCAGCGTTCATCCCGTTCGGTGCCGGCGCCCGCCAGTGCCTCGGGGAAGGGTTCGCGTGGGTCGAGGCCACGGTGGTCCTGGCTACTGTCCTCAGGCGATGGTCTGCCCGGCCGGTAGTCGGGCAGACCATCCGAAAGGTGGCCTTGGCGACTCTCGTGCCGAACCACCTACCGCTGATCATGGAGCCGCGGTAACCCTAACTGCCCAACCGCGACTTCGCCGACATCGACGGTGACGGTCGCGACGAGATGATCTCGATCCGCCCCAACGGTGACGTCTACGCCTGGCGGAACGCCGGTAACTGGAACGGCCTCACCTACGACGGCACCTTCAAGCTGGTGGCGCAGGGCTTCACCGACGCCAGTCGGGTCCGGTTCGCCGACATCGACGGCGACGGCCGCGACGAGATCCTCAACATCAACGGCAACGGCGACGTGTATGCCTACCGCAACATCGGCGGCTGGAACAGCACAACGTACACCGGCACCGAGTGCAAGCTGGTCGCACAGGGCTTCACCGACGCGCTGCGCACCCAGTTCGCCGACATCGACGGCGACTTCCGCGACGAAATCCTCACCGTGAACGCCAACGGCGACGTGGTGGCGTACCGCAACATCGGCGGCTGGTACAGCAACACCTACAGCGGCAACGTCGCCAAGATCGTCGCGTACGGGTTCACCGAGCCGACCCGGACCCAGTTCGCTGACATCGACGGCGACGGTACCGCGGACATCATCGCCTTCTACGCCAACGGCGACGTGTGGGCATACCGGAACGTCGGCGGCTGGACCGGAACCACCTACACCGGCAGCGAGAGCAAGCTGGTGGCGCAGGGCTTCACCGAGACGACCCTCTTCGGGTACGTCGACGGGGACGGCAAGGACGAGATCGTCGCGTTCACCGGTAACGGCAACGTGTGGGCGTACCTGAACGTCGGCGGCTGGCTGAACACTACGTACATCGGAAGCTCGAGCAAGGTCCTCGGCGCGAACTTCTGAGCACACCCGCATCGGCGGCGCCCTGTCCATCTCCGGGCAGGGCGCCGCTTTGGAGAAACTCGAGAAATCGACCCGTCCGGCTCGACGTGCGGGGGGCCGTCACACCATAGAGGATGGCGAATATAAGTCGTCTTGATTGGGAGCCGACCGTGCCAAAGGTCCTTCTGCTGTCCCGCCAACCCCTGGCCCAACGGCCGCTCCAGGACTGGCTGGACGACACGGCGCACAACATCGTCCTCGTCACGTCCCGCGGGGCGACAGCCGGATCAGAGGACGTTCTCCAGCAACACTTTCCCAACCACCGACTCGTGGACGACTACTTCTCCTGGTCCGCGGAGCAAGTGGCGGAGGAGGCGGCCCGATCCTTCGGCGTCGACCTGGTGGCCAGCACCAGCGAGCCGGATGTGGTCCGGGCCGCCCGACTCCGGGCACGACTGAGACTCACCGGTCAGGACAGCGATTCGGCCATTGCGTACCGCGACAAAGTAGTCATGAAACAACTGGCGCAGCAGGCCGGTCTTCCGGTACCCGAGTTCGCCGCGGTCGACGATCCGATGGACCTACTCGACTTCATCGACGCTCAGGGCTTTCCCGTCGTCGTGAAACCCCGATTCGGGGCGGGCGCGAACGGCGTCAGCATGCTGCACAGCCCGCGGGATCTGGCCGAGTTTCTCAATCGGCAGCCGTCCACCGACGCGCCCTACCTGCCGGGTCAGTGGGCGGTCGAGGCGTTCGTGCACGGCGATTTCTTCCATGTGGACGGCATCATGCAGGCCGGCAAGATCGTGCATGGTTGGCCGTCTCAGTACAGCGGTGGGGTAGCCGAGTACCTCAACGGCGGGCCTTGTCTGAGCAGCGCCCTTCTCGCACCGGACGACGACCGTACGGCAGTACTGATGAGCCTGGCTGCCGACGTGATCGCCGCATTGCCACCGGCGCCGCTGCCCCTCGCCTTCCACTGTGAGGCGTGGATCGGCGCCGACGGCCGCCCGGTGCTCTGCGAGATCGCCAGCCGGGCCGGTGGCGCCTTGGTTCCGCAGGTCTACGAGCGGGCGTTCGGGGTGCATCTGTCCAAGGAATCGCTGCGGGCCCAGTGCGCTTGCGACCTGACCCTGTGCCAACAGCCGCAAGCCCCTGAACCGTCGAGCGGCTGGATCCTCTTCCCGACACAGCGCGGTCGGTTCGTGCCACCGGCCGAGAGTTGCCCGATCCCGGGCGTGAGTCTCACCATCACCAGGGAGCCCGGCATGGACAGCGCCGGCTTCAGCCAGATCGACGACGTGGCAGCGTGCGCGGTCGTCTCGGCCGAGACCGCTGCCCAGGTACGCGAGCGGATCGACCTAGCTGTCCGCTGGTGGTGCGAGAACACCGCGTGGACCCAGTGTGAACCGTGTTGACGGAGTGCTGGCGGGCCTTCGGGACTCGATGATCCCGACGACGCGAGGTGGCCGGATCCTGGCTGCCGGCGCGATGGTCGACTCCTTCGGCAGTGGCCTGTTTCTTGGCGCGGCCACGCTCTACTTCGTCGGCTTCGTCCACCTGCCAGCGGCGCAGGTCGCCGGGGCAATGTCCGTCGGAGCGGTGTGCGGCCTACTGAGCCCGGTCATCTTTGGTGGAATCGCCGATCGGTACGGCGCACTGCACACCTATGTCGGCTTGATGTTGCTTCGCTGCCTGATCAGTGCCGCATTCCCGCTGGTACACAACGTCGCCGGGTTTCTGCTGCTGACCTGCTTGCTCATGGCGACCGACCGGCCATGCTCGCCGTTGCTCCAGATCATCGTCTCCGCGGTGGTCGGGCCGGAGAGACGAATCCATACCTTGGCCACGATGCGGGCGGCACGCAACATCGGTGTCACCGCCGGTCTGCTGGTCGCGGGCTTGGTGTTGGCGATGGGCGTACGGGGCGCTTTCTCCGCGATCTTTCTCGCTGACGCGGCGTCCTATCTGATCATCGGAGGAATGGTGTACCGGGCGACACGCGTCGCGCGGCAATCGTCCTCACCCGCGGGCGGCCGAACGGATCCGGCCGTCGGCCCGACCTCTCCCTTCCGGAACCCGCGATTCCTGTTGTTCACCGCGGCCAACGGCGTGCTCTCGCTCTATGACACCTTGCTCGTCGCGATGCTACCGATCTGGGTGATCCAGTGGACTGTGTTACCCCATACCTGGATTCCGTTGCTACTCACGATAAACACCGTGTCGACAGTTCTTCTCCAGGGCTACGTGGCCCGATTCGCGAGGACGGTCGACGGGGCGCAACGTTTGATCTGGTACACCGCCTTCGCGCTGGTCGTCGGCTGCGCCTTGTTCGCGCTGGCCCAGCGGTCTCCCCTGACTCTCGCGGTCGCGGCCGCGACCGGCGCGGTGCTCGCCACGACGTTGGCGGAGAACATCCACGCGGCGGCCGGCTGGGAGCTGTCCGAGGCGCTCTCCCCGCCGGCCGCCCGCGCTCGCTACCTCGGCGTGTTCAGCATGGGGCTGAGCGGCCAACGGATCGTCGGGCCCGTCCTGCTGGTGTCGGTGTTGCTGCCGCTGGGCGGTTGGGTGTGGGGAGTGCTCGCCCCGCTGTTCGCCATCTCAGCGGGCATCGTCGCGTGGACCGGCCGTAGGGAGGCCCTGGACCGTGATACGGCGGGTGATCTTGCGCGACCCGGGGTCCGACGGCAGCGCCTTGTGGATCACCGAGTAGTTGTCCCAGATCAGCAGGTCGTGCTCGGACCAGATGTGCCGGTACCGGTATGGACCGTCGACCGTGGCGGCCCACAGCTGGCTCAGTAGGGCGTCACTGCTCGGTGCGTCGAGGCCGATCACGCCGCGGAGTAGTCGCTCGTGCAGGTACAGCGCTTGCCTACTCGATGCGGGGTGAATTCGGACGAGGGGATGTTGGAGGTCCCGGAGTTCGGCGAGTCGGTCCGGGTCGCTCAGCCCGGCCTTCTCGAGGTCCGCGGCATAGACCTCGCGGCAGGGATACCGACAGCGCAGCCCGGCGATACGATCCCGCATCGCGGCCGGAAGCGCGTCGTAGACCGCGCGCATGTCGACGAACAACGTCTCGCCCCCGGAGTGCGGTGCTTCCTCGCAGAACAGAATGGTTACCGTCGTCGGTGGATCACTCCAGGCTCCGTCGGTGTGCCAATACGCGCCCGCGGACTGGTCTCCGACTCCGGGCACGTTCGACTGCACCCGGACGTACGGGGTGATGGGCGATTGAAAAGGCGTGGGTTCCGCGATGTTCGGCGGTCCGAAGGTTTGTGCTATCTCCACCAGCGCGATGTCGTCCAGCGCCGCGCCCGTGATCAGGAGTAGACCGTAGGCGTGCAGGAGTTGCCGCAGATCGATCCCGGTGAGCGACCCCGGTTGCCGGACGTCCAAGTGGAGGCCGAGCCCGAAGTTGGTGAGTGTGTTCCGCGCTGTGTCCAGCATCGTCTGCTTCCTTCCAGTCGGCGCGATCCTCATTGCAGGACATAGGGAAATTGGGCGAGAAGGTCGCCGCTGAGCCCGGGGATGGATGTCATGGCCAGTGGTCCGAGACACGCGAACGGCTCCCCGTGAGCAACGCCGATCATCGCGCCGAAATAGCGGCCCTTGGCTTCGACGACCTCGAAGAATCCCGGGCTGGCGAGCGCGGTACTGCCGGCGGGCGCGGTCGGACCGAACTGGCTCCGGTATGCGCGGATCGCCACCATCTTGCGTTCCCAGGTGGCGGTCACGTCGACGACAAATGTGGGAATGAACGGTGTGTGGACGCTGTAGTGGTACGCAGCCCGTGGACGGTGCGGCGATCCCTGCGTTCCCATCTTGGCGACGCCGGCGAAGAAGCAGGCCTCGGACACGAGGCGCCCGGCCGCGCTGTGGTCCGGATGGCGATCGGCCTGGGGCTGGGGCGCGATCACGACCTGTGGACGGAAGCTGCGGATGGCGTCGATAACGGCGATCCGGTCCTGCGCCGCCGTTCCGAGATGGCCGTCCGGGAGAGCAAGGCAGACTCGTTGACACAGCCCGAGGGCCGCTGATGCCTCGTCCCGCTCCTGTCGACGCTGGTCGGTGGTGCCGTTGGTGGCCATCTCTCCGGCGGTCAGGTCCACCACCGCCACTCGCAAGCCCGACTCGGCGGCCAGTGCCAGAGTCGCGCCGCAGCCCAGTTCGGCGTCGTCCGGGTGAGCGGCGAAGGCGAGGACATCGACCGGGGTCATGGCGCGGTCAGGTAGTCGAACAGGACACTGTCTGGGCGGTCCCGATTCGGGACGGTCTCGGGCAGATCGGCGGGCACGAACAGAGGGACCGGGCTGATCCCCAGGACTGCCGTCGCGACCTTGTTGAGCACCAAGCCATAGAGTGCGGAGCTGCGGCCGACGACCGCCCCGCTGACGAGCCCGTCGACGAACAGCGGCAGACACACATCGACACTCCAGCGGCCGGTCGCCGCGAGTTCGTGCGCGGACAGGTGGCGTGCGCCAAGGTGGAAGCGGTAGGTGGCGCCGCAGCGGCAGTCGGCTACGGCCAGGTGATCGGCGGCTTCATGCCGCCGGGCGAGTCTTCTCCGTAGCCCGTCCTTCGGGCAGGAGAAATACAGCGGCAGATAGTCGTCGGGAAGGATGTGCACGCGCGGATCGATGTCGGCGTCGACCAGTGCGACGACCTGTGCGTTGAACACGGCGATGAAGTCGTCGAGGGAGTTCAGCACACCGTCGAGGGCACTTTCGAACATGCCGCTGCCAGCTACCCGAGAGACCAGCGTCGAGGGTGGCGCGAAGCCGACGTGCTCTTCGAGCATGACCGATGAAAGAGCCAGGTTCGCTTCCGCCAGAGTCTGTATCGCGGCCGGCGCGACGCTGGCGTGGAGTCGTTCCAGCCGGCTTCGCATCGTGGCCCGGGCAGCCCGGGCGAGCCGCTGATCGAGCCAGTGACCGAGCCGGTCGAGTGCGGCGCGGATGTGTACCTGGTCCATGGTGAGAAATCGCATCTCGACATCGCGGAGGCGATTGGGCACCACGCGCCCGCGGAATTCGTCGTGGCCGATCACGATCGAGATGGTGCTGGCGGCCGTTTTCGCGCGATCGGTGTCCATCCACAACGAGATCGGCGCCACGCCGGAATGGTTCCGCAGAGCCACGGTGGCGCGGAACTTGCTGGTGACCGATCGCGGATAGTCCAGCTGGGTCTGCTGGCACACGTACACGGGATAGGGCTCGTCGAGGGTGAGCGCCTTGGCCAAGGCGCCGTCGGCGGGGGCTGTGAGCCGCTGGACGAACTCCTGGACGTCACAGAAGACGCCGCGGTCGGCGAGGAATTGCCTGCCTGAGCCGTCGCTCAGCAGTTGCGCTACCGTACGCATGGGGCATCGGTGTCGATCCGCCCGTTGCTCGACGAGCGCCGCTGGGCGAGGACGAGTCGATACAGCGTTTCGTAGAGCGGGACTACCGCATCGGCGCTGAACCGCGCGGCCTGGATGAGCGCTGCCTGCGCCATGATCTGGCGACGCGTCGGATCTCGCAGCAGGCCCAGCACGGCATCGACGGCCGCGTAGTCGTCGAACCGGTCATAGAGCACCCCACCGGCGCCGACGAGTTCCGGCAGGCCGCCGACGTCCGGGGCGACCGTCGGCACGGCGCAGGCGGCGGCCTCCAGCGTGGCCATGGAGAAGCTCTCCTCGCGGCTGGTGAGTAACAGCAGGTCCGTATCGGCGATGACCGGCCCCACATCGCGCCGCAGCCCCAGGAACCGTACGTGGTCGGTGTCCGAACTCTCGGCCAATGTCTTTTGGACGTCGGGCATCATCGCCCCGTCGCCCACCAACCACAACTCGGCGTCCAACTCACGCCGTACTCGCAAGAAGATCCGGGACATCCGCTGCGGGTCCTTGACCTCGCGAAAGTTCGACACGTGCGCAAGTCGCGGCCGTCCCGGCGTCCGCACCGGCAGCGGATAGAATTTCTCGAGATCGACGAAATTGGGAATCGTCACCGGTCTGCGCCTCAGCCCAAAGGCCGCGGCGGCCTTCTCGGCGTGATTTGCCGACACGGCCGTGACCGCGTCGAATCCACGCAGAGCTTGCCGGAGCGCGCGCTGCTCGGCGGGGTCACGTTGGGCGGTGACGTCGGTCCCGTGCAGCGTACCGATGATCGCAGGGCCGGACGCCCCCAGAATTCGCCGTGCCTCCTGGGCGATGAGGGCGAAAGGAGCGGCATAGTGGAAATGCAAAATCTGTATCGATCGTTCCTTTATGCTGTGCGCGAGCCCGCGGGCGGCGCGCCGGATCTCCTCGGCCGACCAACCTAGATCGAGATCCGCCGGTGCCAAGCCGGCTGTACCGCCGTTCAACGCACAGAAGGTCATCCCCGGCGAGTTCTCCGCCATCCCGAATGGCTTCGATCGGGAGAACAGGTGGACGTCGTGCCCTCGGTACCCGAGCTGAGCGGCCAAATTAATCGCTACGCGCGCGCTGCCACCGACGCTCGGGTGGCACATTATTCCAACTCGAAACCTCATACCCGATCTCCCTGACTCCACGAAGCATGTGCGAGGAAGTCGCCGCCAAACGCATTGTCACCCATCGATTGCATCGCCGCAGCGCAACTGGATTGCGCGGATCAGCGGCGGCCCTCGCCATCTGCGACCCGGCGGGCGACCGCGTCGGCGTCGATCGGCCCAGCGGAATCTAACCAGCACTCGCGGGAGACTCCAGTCGGTCCAGCTTGCCGTTCGGGTGCTGTCAGGAGACAGTGCTGGGGATGCGAAATGATCGGCGGCGGTGAACCTGTGCATGGCAGCGGTGGCTCGGTCGCGGGCCAGCCGCCCGACGAGGGCGGCCGTGGCTGGGTGTACCGGCCGGCGCTGGACGGCGTGCGGGCCGCCGCGGTCGCGGCCGTGCTGGTCTTCCACGCCCGCCCGGACTGGCTGCGCGGCGGGTTCCTGGGTGTCGACGCGTTCTTCGTGCTGTCCGGGTTCCTCATCACCGGCCTACTGCTGGCGGAGCACCAGCGGACGGGCCGGATCCGGCTGGTGCCGTTCTGGCTACGGCGGGCGCGGCGGCTTCTGCCCGCGCTGTTGCTGGTCCTCGTGGCCACGATCGGCATCGGCCGGCTGACCCTGGCGGACACCGAGTTGGCGGCGTTGCGGCAGGATGCCTTCGCGGCGCTCGGTTATGTCGCGAACTGGCGCATGATCTACCGTGGCGGCGGTTACTTCGCCGATACGGGAGCGGCATCCCTGCTCCAACACACGTGGTCGCTCGGCATCGAGGAGCAGTTCTATCTGGCGTGGCCGCTGCTCGTCCTCTTGGCGTTACGGGCATCCCGACCTGGGTTAGCGGTGCTCGTCGTCTCGCTCACCGGTGTGGTCGCCTCGACGATCGTTTCGGTACTTCTCTACCAGCCGGGCGTCGACCCGAGCCGGGTGTACTACGGCACGGACGCCCGGGCCGGCGCCCTCCTGACCGGGTGTGCCCTGGCGGCGTTGCTCAGCGGGCTGACGACGTGGCGGAACGAGCGAGCGTCGCGCGCGGTCGCGCTGGCGGCTGTGCCGGCCGTTGCCGTGCTGGGCTGGGCTTGGTGGCGCACGGACGGCGGCGACGGTTGGCTGTACCAGGGCGGGTTCACCGGGCTCGCCGTCGCCGTGGCGGTTGTGCTCGGCTACCTGGTCCTCGTTCCCGCCGGTTGGGGAGCGCGACTGCTGTCGGTGCCGCCGGTGGTGTGGCTCGGCCGGATCAGCTACGGCGTCTACCTCTGGCACTGGCCGCTGTACGGGCTGCTCAACGCCGACCGCACCGGCCTGGTCGGGGTACCGCTGACTGCGTTGCGGGTCGCCGCCACGATCGCCGTCGCGGCGGTCAGCTTCTACCTCGTGGAGCAGCCGATCCGGCGCGGCCGGTTCGGCGTCGGCTGGTCGATCGCCCGCGTGGCACCGCGTATCTCGTACCGGACCGTGGTGGCCAGTGGTGTGGCGGTCGCGCTCACCGCCACGATGACCACCGTGTTCGTCGGTACGGCCGTGTCGCCGGGTCCGGCGATGGATGCCGCGGCCGAGGCGCCGCCGCTCGCCCCGGCCGGCGAGTACGCCCAGCCCACGGCGAGACCGGCACCGAACCAGGCACCGACCGATCGGCCCAACCGGCGGCCGGGCGCCTTGCCGCGGATCACGTTCCTCGGTGACTCGGTGTCGTGGTCCGTCGCCGCGCACCTGCCCGAGCAGCCGGACCTCGCGATCGGCAACCGGACCACTCCAGGCTGCGGTATCGCCCGGCTGCCCGACATCATGTACGGCGGCGGTGGTCACACCAACCGTGAGGACTGCGATCGGTGGGACGAGATCTGGCGCCCGCGTGTCAAGTTGGACGACCCGGACGTGGCGGTCATCCTGCTCGATCGGTGGGAGCTGATGGATCGCCGGCTCAACGGGCGCTACCAGCACGTCGGTGAGTCGGAGTACAACGTGTACCTCGCGGGCGAGCTCGAGTTGGCCGTCAGCATCGGGGCCAGTTACGGCGCGCGCGTGGTACTGCTGACGGCGCCGTACACCCGGCGGCTCGAGCGCCCGGACGGCAGCCTCTGGCCGGAGGACGACCCCGCGCGCGTGGACGCGTGGAACCAGTTGCTGCACAAGGTCGCCGCCCGGCATCCGGACCAGCCGACGGTGCTCGACCTCAACCGCGTGGTGTGCCCCGACGGCGTGTTCACCTGGCGCATCGGCAACGTGCGGGTCCGTACCGACGGCCTGCACTTCACCGAGGCCGGGGTGGAGAAGTTCATCGCACCCTGGTTGCTGCCTCAACTGGCCTGGTTGGCTACCAACCCGCCGGACACGATCCGTCGACCGGATCCGCAATATACGAAGGTATCCGGCTGGTGACCACGTCTTCGGGCGAACTAGTCGTCGTGGCGATGGTCGGCGTCGTCGAACCAGTTCAGCGCCCGACGCCACACCTCTATTGCGGCGTGTGGGTTGAAGCGGGCACCGGTGTCGTTGAAGAAGGCGTGGTCG